>Ga0304728_1000045_pt1 | contig 92464 bp, 113 predicted proteins | sample C_130625_MF_Meta_FD_190476 | JGI IMG/M metagenome (GOLD analysis project Ga0304728, IMG submission 190476) | Freshwater microbial communities from Lake Croche, Canada to study carbon cycling - C_130625_MF_MetaG (v2) (version 2) | ecosystem: Environmental > Aquatic > Freshwater > Lake | place... | reverse complement strand
GTGCTGTGCCAAGGTCTTTAGAGACCACCACCAACTGGCCATCGCGTGAGCCATCTTTGTAAGTTGCTAATTTCATGTGTGTCAGTTTAACCAATCTGTTGGGCGATAGAATTCATTCAGGCTTTGATCTACGATGGACATTACCAAATTGACATGCTTTTTAAAGCGGATGGCATGAGCTTCCCAAGTCGCACAAAAATTGGGGCATTGACCATCTTGGTGCTGGTGTTGCACCTTGGTTTCTTGCTATCGGCCACAGAAAGTCTTTGGCACATCGATGCCACGTCCACCAAATTGGGGGCTTTGCAAACGCGCGTTATTTCTGCCAGCACCCATGCCTCTCCACCGAGCGCTACCCCCGGCCCCGAAGTGCCAAAGCCCTCTGTCGCCAAGCCACCCCTGCCAAAGGCAGCTCCCCCAATGCCAAAGGCGCCGTCTTCAGGCGCCAGTCTGTCGGCCGTTGCAACAGCCATGTTGCCTGAACCCACACGATCAGAAGCGGCTGCATCGCCGGCCTTGCCTGTGTTGCCCGCGTCAACTGCTTTGGGCGTTCAAAACGAGCCAGTTTCAACCCCAGCGCCAGCCGAGTTGCCGCCCCCTGCCCCAACCGCCGAGCTGAGCGCCCCACCGCCAAACACGCCGCCACAAGACAAGGCTTTGAACGCCAAAGCCAGCGATGTGCCAGAGAGCATCAAAATCAATTACCGGCTGACGGGTCAAGAGCGCGGGCTGGTCTACCATGCCCTCGGCTCACTCCAATGGCAAGTGATGCCGCCCGACAGCGCGCAGCGGCGCTACGAGGCTGAATTGCGAGTGAGTGCTTTTTTAATCGGCAGCCGCGTTTGGAAAAGCGTGGGCGTGCTCACCGAACAAGGCTTGGCGCCACGCCGACACTCAGACAGCTGGCGCGGCGAGCGGGCCGCTCATTTTGATTCGGAGCAAAACAAAATCAGTTTCAGTGCCAACGTTCCCAGTGTGGAAATGCAGGCTGGCGCGCAAGATCAAGTGAGCTTGTTCATTCAAATGGCCTCCGCTGTGGCTTCTCAAACATTCAAAGTAGGCTCGGTCATGAACGTTCAAACTGCCACCACGCGTGACGCCGTCAATTGGAGTCTCACTTTCACGGCTGAAGAGGCCATTGATGTGAACGGCGAGCGCTTGGCCACGCAGCGCTGGGTGTGTTTGCCGCGTGGCAAATTCGACAGTCAAGTGGAGATGTGGCTGTCTAAAGCACACGGCGGTTTGCCGGTCCGGATCAAAATCTCGCAGGTCAGTGGCAATTTCATTGACATGGAGATGCGCGGCACCGAACGCTTGCCGTTTTTAATGCCTTGAATTGCCCTTGAAAAAAAATTTTCAAACCCCAACTATTTGGCATGAACTTCAGTCAGAATGACACTATGAACTTGTTGTACGAATCCGAATCTTTCGCCCTCATGCATGTGTTGGCCAACGAGACCGGTGAGGCCGCACCTGTGAGTCTAGCGCCCACTCTCGAACGACATGGCTTTGAGATTGTCGACAAACGCTCTGGCAAAGAGGTTTATTTGGATGGCTCTTGGGCAGAAATGTTTCAGATGCACATTCAGGCTTGGCAGGAAAATACGCCTACCCAAGAAGAGGTAGAAGACACCTTAGAGCAATACACAGGTTTGGCGCAGCACCCTGTCTTGATTCACTGATCTGCAGAATCTTTAAGGGCCCCTACAGCCTCTGAGAGCCTGTAGGGGCGAGTCAGTTCAGTTGTGTGCAGTCAGGCACGCCCAGACCAAGGCGTCCATGCCACAATGTTGCCCATGAATCACGCATACATTCTCACGCTGTCCTGCCCCGACCGAACTGGCATTGTGCATGCCGTGTCGGGGTTTTTACTTGAACGCGGCGGCAACATTGAAGAGGCCGCTCAATACAGCGACCCTGTCACAGGCTTGTTTTTCATGCGGGTGCAGTTTGCCTGCGACGAAGTGAGTGAAGACGGCTTGCGCAGCCAGTTGGTGAGTTTGGCTGAACAGTTCCACATGAGCTGGCAATTGCACAACACCACACAAGCCATGCGCGCGGTCATCTTGGTCAGCAAAGAAGGCCACTGCCTCAACGATTTGTTGTTTCGCTGGAAAAGCGGTTTGCTGCACATCGACATCCGCGCCATCGTGAGCAACCACCGCGATTTTTACCAATTGGCCGCCAGTTACAACGTGCCTTTTCACCACATTCCCGTCACCGCGGCTCACAAAGCTGAAGCGGAGACCAAACAATACGAGATCATTCAATCGGAAGGCGCCGAGTTGGTGGTGCTGGCGCGCTACATGCAAATTTTGTCCAACGACTTGTGTCGAAAATTGGCCGGCCGCGCCATCAACATTCATCACTCGTTCTTGCCCAGCTTCAAAGGTGCCAAGCCTTATTACCAAGCGCATGACCGCGGCGTCAAGCTCATCGGTGCCACCGCCCACTATGTCACGGCCGACTTGGACGAAGGCCCCATCATCGAACAAGATGTGGCCCGGGTGGATCATTCCAAGACAGTTGACGACCTCACCACGCAAGGCCGCGACACCGAAAGCCAAGTGCTGGCCCGTGCCGTCAAATGGCACAGCGAACACCGCGTACTTTTAAACGGCCACAAAACCGTGATCTTCAAATAATTCTAATTTGTCTTTTTAAAGATGCTATGAACGCACTCACCAATCTCGAAGCGCTGTCTCGCGCCGATCGCCAAGCGCAAGTGGTGCAAGCCTTGAGCGCCGTGTTGCCAGCGCATGCCTTGCTCTACACCTTGGAAGACACCGTGCCCTATGAGTGCGATGGACTGACCGCTTACCGAGAGCGTCCCTTGGTGGTGGCCTTGCCCGAAACACAAAGCCAAGTGCAGGCTGTGTTGAAAGCGTGTCATGCATTGGCAGTACCGGTCGTCGCGCGCGGCGCAGGAACAGGCCTGTCGGGAGGCGCCATGCCGCACAAGTTGGGCGTCACCTTGTCGATGGCCAAGTTCAATCAGATTTTGAAAGTCGATCCGCATTCGCGCACGGCCGTGGTTCAGTGCGGCGTTCGCAACTTGGCCATCTCAGAAGCCGCCGCGCCTTATGGCTTGTACTACGCGCCCGATCCGTCCAGTCAAATTGCTTGCACCATTGGCGGCAATGTGGCCGAGAACTCGGGCGGTGTTCATTGCCTCAAATACGGACTGACCTTGCACAATGTGCTCAAAGTGAAGGGCCTCACCATTGAAGGCGAAGAAATTGTTTTTGGCAGCGATGCGCTCGACACCTCGGGCTACGATTTGTTGTCGGTCTTGGTGGGCAGCGAGGGCATGTTGGCCATCACCACCGAGGTCACGGTGAAGCTGGTGCCAAAACCTCAATTGGCGCGCTGCATCATGGCCAGTTTTGACGACATTCGCAAAGCTGGTGATGCCGTAGCGGCCGTCATAGCCGCTGGGATTATTCCGGCCGGTTTAGAAATGATGGACAAGCCCATGACCGCCGCCGTGGAAGACTTTGTGCATGCCGGCTATGACCTCGATGCCGCGGCCATTTTGTTGTGCGAGAGCGATGGCACGCCTGAGGAAGTGGCGGAGGAAATTGAACGCATGATCGATGTGCTGCGCGGCTGCGGTGCCACGGCCATTGCGGTCAGCAAAGACGAAGCAGAGCGCTTGCGTTTTTGGAGCGGCCGCAAAAACGCCTTTCCTGCCTCAGGCCGCATCAGTCCCGACTACATGTGCATGGACTCCACCATCCCGCGCAAACGCTTGGCCGACATTTTGCTGGCCATTGCCGAGATGGAGAATAAATACCAGCTGCGCTGTGCCAATGTGTTTCATGCCGGCGATGGCAATTTACACCCCCTCATTTTGTTTGACGCCAACGACCCCGACCAACTTCAGCGCTGCGAACTCTTTGGTGCCGACATCTTGGAAACCAGTGTGGCCATGGGCGGCACCGTCACGGGCGAGCATGGCGTGGGCGTTGAAAAACTCAACAGCATGTGCGTGCAGTTTTCAAGTGAAGAAAATGCGCAAATGCTGGGCCTGAAAAAGGCCTTCGACCCCCTAGGTTTGCTCAACCCTGGCAAGGTCATTCCCACCCACAATCGCTGCGCTGAATACGGCAAGATGCTGGTGCGAGGCGGACAAATTTCACACCCCGACTTACCCCGTTTTTAAGGCGCGTTGGCCAAAGATGGCTGTGCCCACTCTGACGCACGTGCTGCCTTCTGCAACGGCCGCTTCCAAGTCGTCGGTCATGCCCATGGAAAGGGTGTCGAGCCCGATGCCTGCGGCCACCAAACTGTCAAACAAGATTTTGGCCTGATGATGGACGGCATGTGTGGCCTGTGGCGAGGAGACGGGCTCGGGAATGCTCATGATGCCGCGCAAAGTGAGGCGAGGTAACAAAGAAACCTGTTTGGCCAGCCCTAACAATTCAGAAGGCTGAACGCCCGATTTGTTGTTTCCCCCGTCTACATTCACTTGCAAGCAAACTTGCAAGGGCGGCAAATGAGGCGGCCTTTGTTCTGACAAGCGTTGCGCTATTTTGAGCCGATCAATGCTGTGCACCCACGCAAAATTTTCGGCCACCTGCTTGGTTTTATTGCTTTGAATGGGGCCAATGCAATGCCACTCTAGGGGCAAGTCGGCCAAGCTTGCGATTTTGTCGACACCCTCTTGAATGTAGTTTTCGCCAAACGCCAGTTGCCCTGCTGAATAGGCTTCGCGCACGGCTTGCGAAGGCTTGGTTTTGGACACTGCCAACAGCAAAACGGCGCTCGGGTCTCTTCCAACATCAACGCATGCAAGCTCAATTCGCTTGCGGACTTTGGCCAGATTGTCAGAAACTGATTCACTCATGGGTGAAAGCTTAACAAATCTGAAAGCCAAAAGGAAAAGACATGGATTGGCTCAAGGTCTTGCAAACGGCGCGGCGCTCAGGCGCTTCAGATGTGCATTTTTCCACGGGCGAGGTGCCCTGGCTTCGTGTGCATGGCCAATTGCAAAGAGTGCAAGACTTAAGTTCAGATGAGCCCGTGCCCCCCTTGAGACCACAAGATTTGCTCGACATACTGGCCAAGCTGCTACTTCCAAGCACAAGCACGCCGACACCCGCCCTTCTGTTTCAACCCATCGATTTTGCTGTGGCGCTGCCCAGCTTGGGTCGGTTTCGGGTCAATGCATTTTTGCAAGCGCGAGGGCCTGCGATGGTGTTGCGTTTAATTCCGGCGCAAACGCCCACCTTGGCCAGCTTAGAGGCCCCCGCCTGCGTGAAGTCCTGGGGTGAACATTCTCACGGCTTGGTCCTCATGACAGGGCCCACGGGCAGCGGCAAATCGACATTGTTGGCCGCATTGACAATGCACATCAACACGCAAAGGGCGGGTCACATTTTGAGCTTAGAAGACCCGATCGAATTCATCCACCCTTCCCTCAAGTGTTTGGTCCACCAAAGAGAAGTCGGGCGCGACACACCCGACTTTGAATCAGGTTTGCGCGCCGCCTTGCGCGAAGACCCTGATGTGATTTTGTTGGGCGAAATGCGCGATGTCAGCACCATCCGCTTGGCACTCACCGCCGCCGAGACCGGTCATTTGGTGCTGTCCACCTTGCACACGGCCAGCGCGCCGCAGGCCATCGACCGCTTGGTGGATGCGTTTCCGTCTGGCGAAAAAGAGGGCGTGCGTGCGTTGTTTGCAGAGTGCCTCATTGCGGTGCTGGCGCAAACTCTCTGCCCGGCCATAAAGGGTGGGGGTCGTGTGGCCGCTCACGAAATCATGGTGGGCACACCTGCCGTACGAAACCTGATTCGGGAAGGTAAGGTCAGCCAGCTTTATTCTTTGCTTCAAACCGGTCAAGCAGTGGGCATGCAAACCCTCGATCAGAGCCTGAGTCTGCTCTACCAATCCGGCAAAATCAGTGGCCAAACCGTGCGTGATTTAAGCAAATACCCGCAAAATCTCAAACTGATGGACAATCAGAAACACTGATGGCGCAACCCGCACTTTCAGTCCCATTTTCAAACTCACGCCCTTCACACATCATGAGCAGCCTCAACGCCAAAACCTACGACCCCGCACCTTCACAACATGTGGCTTTTTTAGGCCTTGGCGTGATGGGCTACCCCATGGCGGGCCATTTGGCGCGTGCTGGCCATGCGGTCACGGTCTACAACCGCAGCGCGGCCAAAGCAGCCGCCTGGTGCCAAGAATTTGCCGGCTCACGCCAACCCGCCCATGCGCCCAGCCCCAGAGAAGCGGTCAAAGACGCTGACATTGTGTTTTGCTGTGTGGGCAATGACGATGATTTGCGATCCGTGGTGTTGGGCGCCGACGGTGCCTTTGCAGGCATGAAGAAAGGTGCCATCTTTGTCGACCACACCACCGCTTCTGCCAATGTGGCCCGCGAGCTGTATGCGGCGGCCAAGGCTCAAGGTCTGAACTTCATTGACGCCCCCGTATCAGGTGGCCAAGGCGGCGCACAAAATGGCTTGTTAACGGTCATGTGTGGCGGTGATGCCAGCGTGTTTGAAGCCACCCATGCCACGGCCATGGCCTTCTCTCGCGCCTACACCCTGATGGGCGAATCTGGCGCGGGCCAACTCACCAAAATGGTCAACCAGGTTTGCATCGCCGGCTTGGTTCAGGGCCTGTCTGAAGCCGTTGCCTTTGGCCAAAAAGCAGGCCTCGACATGAACCAGGTGTTGGACGTCATTGGCAAAGGCGCGGCACAAAGCTGGCAAATGGACAATCGTGGCAAAACCATGGTGGCCGACAAATTTGATTTTGGCTTTGCCGTCGATTGGATGCGCAAAGACTTGGGCTTGGTCATGGAAGAGGCCAAGCGCAACGGCGCGCGCTTGCCCGTGACGGCCTTGGTTGACCAGTTTTACGCCGACGTGCAACAGATGGGCGGCAAGCGCTGGGACACCTCTAGCTTGATCAAGCGTTTGGGCTAACCCAAGCTTAGAGTTTGGGTTGGGCTTGGGGCGACAAGGGCTGAGCGCTCAAGCGCTTCAGCTCGTCGTCAGAAATGATTTCAAACACTCGCACCACTTTGACAATGCCGCTGATGTTGCCACCCCGAGCCACTTCTGTGGCGCGCTGCGCTTCTCTGTCAGTGACCCGGCCCATCAAATAAACCACGCCTCTCTCGGTGACCACCTTGAAGGCGTTGGCTTGCAAGTCTTTGGCATCCACAAACAAGGCTTTGAGTTGGCCAGAAATGATGATGTCTTTGGATCGCTGGGTGATGGAGCTGGCGGGCTCAATGACCAGATCGTTGACCACTGAATTCACATTCTCTTGGCTTTTGGCCAAACGCTCTGCCAACTCACGATCGGCAGCTGAGGCCACTTCGCCCGTCAGGAGCACCATGCGGTTGTAGCTGGTGACGTTGATGTGCGCTGCTGCCCCGAGGTTTTGGCGCAAGCCTTGAGCGGTTCTCAACTCAATGCTTTCATCTTCAAGTTGAATACCAGCTGTGCGTCGGTCAATGGCCACAAAGCCGCCCATGACTGCGCCGCCCACCAAAAGAGGCGCGCAAGCAGAAAGACCGAGCAACAGGCTGCTGGTGGCCAAACCAGCCAAGATGAGGCGTTTGAAAGAGTTTTTCACAAAGCAGTCCTTTAAAAATCTAAACAGCGATCAGGCCACAGCGTCTTGATCGCCCATGAGTTGGGCGTCCACGCCATCGCACAAACAATGCAGGGCCAATTGTTGAACTTCACGAATTCGGGCGGCACGGTCGTGCGGAATGCCCACATGCACATCGGTTTCACGCAAGGCTTTGGCCATCGCACCACCGCCTTTGCCCGTCAGGGCAATGACCGTCATGTCTCGCTCGTGAGCTGCATGAAGCGCTCGCATCAGCCCCTCTTCTTCGCCCGTTGTCGTGAGCAACAACAAAACATCGCCGGCCTGACCGAGGGCGCGAACTTGGCGAGCCAAGCTGGCGTAGGCAGGATCGCCCAAGCCATCATGACTCAAAGCAATGGCTGCCAATTCGGGGCGCTCGCGCTCAAAGCCGCCCACAAACAAGCAGGCAAAATATTTTGCAAGGGCGGCCGCGCTGCCCTCGCCGCAGACCAACACTTTTCCGCCGCTGGTGACGCTGGCCATCAGCGCTTGCACGCCCGCATCCAAGGGCTTGGCCAAGGTTTCGGCCGCTTGGTACTGGAGGTCTGCGCTGTCGATAAAGTGTTGCTGAATTCGCAGGTCTAACATGGGCCTGATGATACCCGCTGGTGATGACATTGATGACTTCATTTGAAGAATGCTTGACCCATCACACAGCGGCGCTGGCGTCAAAAGCGGCTTTGAGCCAAACCATGCCCTCGGGCTCCCAGGCCAGCACATCAAAACGGGTGGGAGGCAAATGACGCCAGCCCCTTAAATAAAAACGCGCTGCATAAACAATACGGCGCTGCTTGGTTTTACCGACGCTGGCCAAAGCACCGCCAAAACGACTCAAGCTTCTCTTTCGAACCTCCACAAACACCACCGTGCTGTCGGATTCTTGCAAAATGAGGTCAATTTCACCACCACCCCGGCCCGGCGTTCGATAATTGCGCTGGAGCAAACGCAAACCTTGTGCTTGTAAAAAATTCAAGGCGGCCGCTTCTGCGGCATCACCGTTTTGTTTGGTGCTCTGACTTGTTAAATTGGAAAACACCATTGACATCACTTTCTGAAAATTCTGAAGCGCAATTGCCAAGCACCGGGGCGGCATCTTCCACAACCTCGGCTGCGCTAGGGTCGGCCTATGGCAAAGCGTTTCAAGCCGCTCAAGAGGCCGTGGGGCCGCAACACCACCCGGTTAGCACACTGTATGTGGTGGCCACCCCCATCGGCAACCTGGCCGACATCACTTTGCGCGCTTTGTATGTCATTGAAAGGGCCGACACCTTGGCGTGTGAAGACACCCGGCACACACAACAGTTGCTGCGGGCCTACGGCTTAGACCGAAACAGTGCGCAGTTGTTGGCAGTGCATCAGCACAACGAATCAGAAGCTGCAGCGCAAGTCATCTCGCGCTTGGCGAAGGGCGAGCGAGTGGCCTATGTCAGCGACGCGGGCACACCCGCCATCAGCGACCCAGGCGCACGTTTGGTGGCCGCCGTAGCGGCAGCCGGCTATCGCGTGATGCCTTTGCCTGGCGCCAGCAGCGTGACCACCTTGCTCAGCGCCGCAGGCGTCCTTGGCGAGGCTGGCTTTGTGTTCCAAGGCTTCTTGTCTTCCAAAGCCATGGACAGGCAGCGCGCCATCGAATTGCTGAGTGGCGAACCGCGGGCCGTGGTGCTGCTTGAGGCGCCGCATCGCATTGAGGCCTTGGCGCAAGCAATGGCCATTCTGGGTTCTCGCCTGATCACCGTGGGCCGTGAGTTGACCAAGCAGTTTGAAACCATCCACACCCTGCCCGCAGAAAAACTAGCGGCCTGGTTTGCAGAAAAATCAGACAACGTGCGCGGCGAGTTTGCCTTGGTGGTTCATGCTTTAGAAAAATCCAAGCAGGACACAACAGAGGCCTTAGACGCCAACAGCTTGCGCACCCTGAAACTTTTGCTGACCGAACTGCCTTTGAAAACCGCCGTGAAATTGACCAGTGACATCACGGGCGCATCCAAAAACGTGGTGTACGACACGGCCTTGAATTTGAAAAAAGGTTTGGCTTGAAAGCGTCAAACAACATGCTGACTTGACGGCAACTCAAGCCTTGCTTCAGGCTTAAATTTTTGGATTAAAGCGGCGGTTTGTCTGGCCAGAATTTGCGTGTCCAAACCCACGGCCACAAACACCGCGCCCAGCGCCAAATAATGTTTGGCTTGCGCTTCGTCGGAGGTCAAAATGCCAGGCGCTTTGCCGGCTTTCAAAATCCGTGCAAAGGCAAGCTCTATGGCCGCCTGCACTTCGGGATGGTTGGGGTTGCCCACGTGCCCCAAAGAAGCCGACAAATCAGCAGGCCCAATGAACACACCATCCACGCCAGGGGTGCCGGCGATGGCGTCTAGGTTTTGCAAAGCCTCGCGCGTCTCAGCCTGCACCAGCAAGCAAACTTGGGCGTTGGCTTCTTTGGCATAGTTGGGAAACATCCCCCAGCGCGAGGCTCGCGCACCGCCCATGCCCCTCACACCGCCGCCGCCATCGTCTTGCGGATAACGCATGGCGCGCACGCACTGCTCGGCTTGTTCAGCTGTATCGACCATGGGAATCAACAAGGTTTCAGCACCTAAATCCAAATACTGCTTGATCAACGCTGTGTCAGCCACCGGCACGCGGGCAATGGCGTTGTTGACCGGATAAGCAGCAATCACCTGGAGTTGTTGCTGAATGCTTTGCAAGTTATTGGGTGCATGTTCACCGTCAATCAGCAACCAATCAAATCCGGCCATGGCACAAATTTCGGCACTGTAGCTGTGGGCCAAGCCCATCCACAAACCAATTTGCGGGCGCTTGTCGCTCAAGGCTTTTTTGAATTGGTTGACGGGTGTTTGCATGACGCAGTCTCCACAAAAATTAACAAGGATTTTTTGCGCAAGTATCACACGATCAGCACACCGAGAGTGAATAATGAAGCCATGCCCCATTCATTTTTTGACCTTCACAAACTGCGACTCATTCAAGCTCCGATGGCAGGTTCGCAAAACCATTGCTTGGCCGCTGCCGTGTTCAAGGCTGGCGGCTTGGGCAGCATTCCGGCTGCCATGCTCAACGCAGTGCAATTGCAGCATGAGCTCAGTGCCTATCAAGAGGTCATCGCTACAGACCCCCAGCAGGCTCACTGGGGCGGGAAGTTGCCCGTGAACCTTAATTTTTTCTGCCATGCAACGCCCGCCGCTCAACCGGAAAAAGAAGCTGCTTGGCGCCTGAAACTCACCCCGCTGTACCAAGCCCATGGGATTGACCCTTCTTCCGTAGGCGCTGGCCCTGGCCGGGCACCCTTCAGCGAGGACAGTTTGAAGCTCATGGTCGCAATCAAACCCGCCGTGGTCAGCTTTCACTTTGGCTTGCCAAAGGCTGAGTGGGTTCAGCAACTCAAAGCTTGGGGCATTCAAATTTGGTCTTCGGCCACCACAGTCCCAGAGGCCCAATGGCTTGAGCAACGCGGCGCGGATGCCGTCATTGCCCAAGGCCTTGAAGCAGGCGGTCATCGCGGCATGTTCCTCACAACGGATCTCAGCACCCAAGTGGGGTCCTTCGCCTTGCTGCCCCAAGTGATCAAAGCCGTGAAGGTGCCCGTCGTTGCCGCTGGCGGCATCTCCAGTGCAGCTTCCGTGCGTGCCGCTCAAGCTTTGGGGGCCAGCGCCGTCCAAGTGGGTACCGCCTTTCTCACCAGCCACGAAGCCACCACCAGTGCGCTGCACCGTCAAGCTCTGATGTCAGACGCCGCTCGGCAGACCGCCTTGACCAACTTGTTCAGCGGCCGGCCCGCTCGCGGCATTGTCAACAAATTCATGAAAGATTTTGGGCCGCTCAATCCTGAGGCCCCCGACTTTCCCTTGGCCACTGCGGCCCTTGCCCCCTTGCGTGCAGCAGCAGAAGCACATGGCTTGAGCGACTACTCGCCCTTGTGGTCGGGTCAAAACGCATCTGACTGCGAAGCCTTGCCCGCCGCCGAAATCACGCACAAACTCCTACAAGGCTGGGTTTGAAAGCGCCCTGCGCCAAATTGACAGCGACTCGGTGTTAGGCTTGCGCCATGGCCAAAGACAAAACCATTTTCACGTGCTCCGATTGCGGTGGCACCACCCCACGTTGGTTGGGCAAATGCCCCGCCTGCGGTGCTTGGAACACCCTGATTGAAAGCACTGTGGGTGCAGGCGGCAGCGCCAACAACCGATACACCAGCCAATTTCAAGCACTTTCCAAAACCTCTGAACTCACCAAACTGGGCGACATTGAAGCCACCGACGTCGATCGCACAGCCACAGGCTTGGAAGAGCTCGACCGCGCTTTGGGCGGCGGGGTGGTGGAAGGCGGCGTGGTCCTCATCGGTGGTGACCCGGGCATTGGCAAATCCACCTTGCTGTTACAAGCCTTGGACGCGCTTCAACGCAAAGGCATGAACACCCTGTATGTCACAGGCGAAGAGAGTGGCGCTCAAGTGGCGCTTCGCTCAAGGCGCTTGGGTCTAGACAAAAGCCAAGTTCAGGTACTGGCCGAAATTCAACTCGAAAAAATTCTGGCCACGCTGCAATCCGAGCGTCCCCACATTGCCGTCATCGACTCGATTCAAACGGTTTATTCCGACCAACTGACCTCGGCCCCCGGTTCGGTGGCGCAGGTGCGTGAATGTGCGGCCCATCTCACCCGAGCCGCCAAAGCCACGGGCACTGCCATTGTGTTGGTAGGCCACGTGACCAAAGAAGGCGCCTTGGCGGGGCCTCGCGTGCTTGAGCACATGGTCGACACCGTGCTGTACTTTGAGGGCGACACGCACAGCAGCTTCCGCCTCATTCGGGCCATCAAAAACCGCTTTGGTGCTGTCAATGAAATTGGTGTTTTTGCCATGACCGAAAAAGGCCTGAAGGGTGTTTCCAATCCCAGCGCCATCTTTTTGTCGCAACACACAGAGCCCGTGGCGGGCAGTTGCGTCATGGTCACTTTGGAGGGCACGCGACCCCTTTTGGTTGAAATTCAAGCCCTGGTCGACAGCGGCGGGCCCAGCCCGCGCAGGCTGTCTGTGGGCCTGGAAAGAGACCGTTTGGCCATGCTGTTGGCGGTCTTGCACCGCCATGCCGGCGTGGCTTGCATGGACCAAGATGTGTTCGTCAATGCTGTGGGAGGTGTTCGAATCAGTGAGCCTGCGGCAGACTTGGCGGTAATGTTAGCAATCACTTCATCACTGAGGGGCAAGCCTTTGCCCAAGGGTTTCATTGCCTTTGGCGAGGTCGGTTTGGCCGGCGAAGTACGGCCTGCGCCCCGAGGCCAAGAGCGGCTCAAAGAAGCCGCCAAACTGGGCTTCACGGTGGCTGTGGTGCCCAAAGCCAATGCGCCCAAAAAGAACGACAAGAACTTTGAAGGCCTCACCATTTACCCGGTGGACCGGATCGAAGACGCCATGAATTGCGTCCGGGGACTTTAAGATCAGCACATGAACTTTTCTAAATTTTTAATTCCTCTGGGTGTTGTGGTTTTCGTGGCAGGTGCCTGGCACCAATACAAGTGGCCCGGGGTGGCTGTGGCCACAGGTGCCGTGGTCATGTGGATTTTGTTGCACTTCACGCGCATGGTGACCGTGATGAGCCGCGCTGCCAACCGGCCCGTGGGGCATGTGGGCAGTGCGGTCATGCTCAACGCCAAGCTCAAAAAAGGCGTCAACTTGATGCACGTGATTGCCATGACCAAATCGCTGGGGGAGCGCGTGACAGAGGCAGACGCTCAGCCAGAAATATTCAAATGGACCGACACGGGTGAATCCTTTGTGGTCTGCACTTTCAAGGACGGCAAATTAACAAGCTGGGAAATGAGCCGACCCGCAGACCCCGATGCCGCCTAAAATAAGCGCCTTGTGAATCTGACAAAAAAGGACAAAGCAACATGAGCACCGCAAGCCCCTCGATGGAAGACCGTGACGGCAAAATTTGGATGGACGGCAAAATGGTCGAATGGCGTGATGCCAAGATTCACGTTCTGACCCACACGCTGCACTACGGTTGCGGCGCCTTTGAAGGCATTCGCGCTTACAAAACCATCGATGGCACAGCCATATTCCGTTTGCAGGAGCACACCGATCGCCTTTTTAACAGTGCCAAAATTCTGCGCATGAAAATCCCCTTCTCCAAAGAAGAAGTGATCGAAGCTCAAAAGGCGGTGGTGCGAGAAAACAATCTAGAAAGTGGCTACATCCGTCCGCTCACTTGGATTGGCTCGCAAAGGTTGGGCGTCAGCCCCAAAGGCAACACCATTCACTTGATGGTGGCCGCTTGGACTTGGGGTGCTTACTTGGGCGAAGATGGCATGAAGCGCGGCATTCGCGTTAAAACCTCCAGCTTCACGCGCCACCACGTCAACATCACCATGACGCAAGCCAAAGCGGTGAGCAATTACACCAACTCCATCTTGGCCAACATGGAAGCCACCGATGAGGGCTACGACGAAGCCCTGTTGCTCGACACTTCAGGCTTTGTGTCTGAGGGTGCCGGTGAAAATATTTTTGTCATCAAAGATGGTGTGATCTACACCCCCGACTTGTCTGCCGGCGCATTGAATGGCATTACCCGCAACACCGTGTTTCACATCGCCAAAGATTTGGGCCTTGAGATTGTGCAAAAGCGCATCACTCGGGATGAAATCTACATTTGCGACGAAGCCTTTTTCACGGGCACTGCCGCCGAAGTCACGCCCATTCGTGAACTCGATCGGCTTGAGATTGGCGCTGGCAGCCGCGGCCCTGTCACTGAAAAAATTCAGTCTGCATTCTTCGACATTGTCAACGGCAAGAATCCCAAATATGCGCATTGGTTAACGCGCGTTTAATTGATAGAAAGACACTGTTCATGAGCCACCCAGTAGAACTTCTGGCCAAAGACTTGAACCCCCAAGGCGGTGTCTTTTGCCCCAGCCCCAAAGCCGACATGAAGCTCTGGAACAACCACCCCAAGGTGTATTTGGATGTGGGCCGCGATGGCCACGCCAAGTGCCCTTACTGCGGCACGGTCTACCAGCTCAAGGCGGGTGAGCATGTGAGCGGCGCCCACTGAGCTCTGCATTTCAAACAGTCCCATGAATGCTGACACCTCGCAAGCGCTCATTTCGATTGCGATGTGCACTTATCAGGGCGAAGCGTTTTTGGCCACCCAGCTTGAATCACTCCTAGCCCAAACTTGGAAGAACTTTGAAATTGTAGTGGTCGACGATGGCTCAACAGACGCCACCGTGGCCATCGTTCAAAAATTTGCGGGCCAAGACTCGCGCATCAAGTTGTTCCAAAACCCTGTCAATTTGGGCATCAACGCCAATTTCAGCCGCGCTCTGAATTTGTGCCAAGGCGCATTCATAGCACCTTGCGACCAAGACGATGTTTGGCACCCCGAAAAGTTGGCCCGCTTGCATGCTTGCCTGGGACCGGACCTCATGGCCTATTGCGATTCTGAATTGATCACGGCCCAGGGCGCGTCAATGAACATGAAAATTTCAGACCGCATTCACATGGCGCAAGGCCATAACCCCTTGGCGTTTGCATTCTGGAATTGCATCTCAGGTCATGCCATGTTGTTTCGGCGCGAGCTGCTCACGCATGCGCTGCCCATTCCGCCCGTCAAGTTTCACGATTGGTGGCTAGCGTTTTGGGCGGCTTGTGTGGGCGACATCAAGTACCTCGACCAGCCCTTGGTTCAATACCGACAACATGCTGGCGGGCAAACGGATCTGGCGCGCTCGGGTCACAAAAAAGAAGTTCAAAATCGTTATCACTTGTTCACAGAACGGTGCCAGTGGTTTTCTTATCTCGCGCAGGTAGCACAACCCCATCAAGCGTTTTTTCAAAAGTTGTACCACTTGTACCAAGCCCAATTGCATCAATGGTTCTCTTTGGCTTTGGTGCTGCACTTGCGCACGCAGGCCGACGCTTTGCTGTTTATCAACAAGAAGAAGTCGTTTTTCAGTTTTGCCCTCAAAAACTTTTGGGGCATGAAGGCCAAAGCGTTTTTCAGCCCCCACCACTATCACATTGATTGACATGACGCAGCCCACTTTTTCTGTCTTGGTGAGCAGTTACAACTACCAAGACTTTGTCATTGAGGCGGTTCAATCCGCCTTGGCGCAAACTTATTTGCCGCTTGAAATCATCGTGGTAGACGACGGTTCGAGCGACAACTCCCTGACCCTTTTGAACCAGGCCTTTCACGACAACCCTCGGGTTCGCATCGTGGCCCAAGACAACGCCGGACAAATGTCGGCTTGGGTGGCTGGCTGCGCCCTGGCCCAAGGCGATGTGGTGGCGCTGCTCGACTCAGACGATCTGTGGGAGCCCAACTACTTGGAAACCGTGGCAAGCCTTTACACCGCAGACACCAGCCTCGACTATGTGTATTGCAACATGCAAAAGTTTGGAGCGGCCACAGGCCTGATGCTCAAGCGCAAGCGTCATCAGCACAGCCGAGATTTGGGGCTGTCTATTTTGATGGGTGCGTATGTGCAACGTTGGCAAGGCGTGGCCACTTCAGGCAATACCCTGAAGCGCGCACTGCTGCATCAAATTTTGCAACTGCCGCAAGATCAAATTGCCGAATGGAAAACCAGGCCCGACGATTGTCTGTTTTATGGTGCAGATATTTTGGGAGGCCACAAATACTATGTGGCCAAGCCTCTGGTGAAGCACAGAGAGCACGCACACAATGCATTGCTAGAGTTTAGCCAGTCGCCTCTCAAAAATGCTCGGTATGCACTTCGCGTCGAAAAAATGTTGAACCACTATCGGCAGTCTGTGGGGCTCACCGACTCATGGCTCAAATTGGCCAAGTATGAGTTTCGAACCAAGCCTCAGCCTACGGGGTCTGAATGTTTAATTTACTGCGGCTTGGCCTTGCGCGCGCCCATCCGATGGTCTAGTCGCATCAGTCAAGTTTTGGCCATTTTGGCGCATTACTTTCAATCCTCATCAGCCTCATCGGCCTCCACCACTTCAAGAACTTGACCATGCAATCCACCCGTCATTTGGATTTGGGATGTGGCCCCACCCCCCGCAACCCTTACCAGCAAACTGAGTTGTTTGGTGTCGACATCGACCCCTCCAACACCACGCCGGGCGTGACCATCAAGCAGGCCAATTTGGCATTGCAGGCCATTCCTTTTCCCGATCAATACTTTGACTCTGTCTCGGCCTTCGACTTCTTTGAACACATTCCACGCGTGTTGCCCACCCCCCACGGCGAGGGGACACGGTTTCCCTTCATTGAGTTGATGAACGAGGTCCACCGCGTGTTAAAGCCGGGCGGTGTGCTGTACGCCCTCACCCCTTGCTATCCGTCGTTTGAAGCCTTCCAAGACCCCACCCATGTCAACATCATGACGGACAAAACGCACAAGTACTTCACGGGTGACAAACCGCTAGGCCGCATGTACGGCTTTAGCGGTCACTTTGAAGCGCGCAAAGTAGATTGGGTGGTGCACAAAGATGCACTCAAGCCGCTCGTGCCGCTCACTTTCAGCCAATCATTTCGCCGCCTCAATTACAAACTGAAGGGCAAGTTCAGTCACTTGTGCTGGGAATTTGTGGCCAACTGAGCCTTGTAAAAATCTTCGATGCGCTTAACCTGTGTTTGGCAGTCATAGCCACTTAAGTCATAAGCAAGTTGGGTGGGCCGCTCCTGTGCCAGATCTTGCAAGGCTTGCGACATGGCCGCCACATCATCACAGGGCACCAGAGGCCGCGCAATCATTGTCTGAAACATTTGAGCACCCTCGCTGGCGGTGGACAGCACGGGCAAGCGTGCCGCAAAGGCTTCTAAAAAAACCAAGCCAAAAGGCTCTGACCGCGCCGCACTCACATAGGCATCAAAGGCACTGAACCAATCTTCGGGTTTTTCGACGAAACCAGGCATCAAGACATCGGCTGGCGCCAGTTGCCGCAAGGCCTCCCAATCGCGCCCACCCCCCACCAAGGCCAATCGGGTTTTGGCGGGACGCCTCGCCAGATAGGCCTTGATCAGCACATCCAAGCCCTTGCTGGCTTCGGCTCTGCACAAAGCACCCACCAGATACTCATCGTCGGCGATGCCCCATTGGGCGCGCAGTTCTTGTCTTGCAGAGGGCGTCGCAGGTTTGGCTTGGGTCCAGTTGTTGATTTGCTGGGTGCGCGCAATTTGGTCAGCAGCCACGTCCTTCAGTTGCCAGGGCGCAATGGCAATCAAGGCGTCCATGTGCAGGTGCTGTTGGGGCTTGTAGCGAATGTGCAAAGTGGCCACTCGCAAAAAGGAAACCTCCAGACCACGCAGCGCCCGACATCCTGCACTTAAGTGCGCATGGGCCACATCTAGCCCTTGTTGCAAATGCAGTTGCATCAAAGCGCGGCGGGCTGTCCAAAATGACAAAAAGCCCCATCCACCCACACTGACTTTTTGAACGTGTTCATTGAAGCGATGGGCAATGGCGTTGGGCCTTTGTTCTGCCGCGCGCTTGTGCAAAATAACCGTGACATCGTGGCCCGCCAAGGCTTGCGCATTGGCCAACTCCACCACGTAGCGCTCTGTACCGGCAAAACTGTGCGTTAAAAGCAGGTGCGCAATCTTCATGGTCGGGAGTATAGAAGATGCAGGGCGACGACCCTCAATAAGGCAAACGCACCTCAAAACAAGAGCCGCCGCCCTCTCGGTCTTGGCAGCTCACCTGGCCACCATGGCGCTGCGCAATGGACTTCACCAGTGCCAGGCCCAAGCCCACACTGCCAGCCCGTTCGCTGGCGCCAGGTAAGCGGAAAAAGGGTTCAAATATTTTGTCGCGATAGGCAAGCGGTACACCCGGTCCCCGATCGCAAACTTGGATCAGCAGGTGCGTTTCTTCTTTGATGCAAACCACCGACACATCTTCGGGACCCTTGATGGCACCGTACCGACCCGCGTTTTCAAGCAGATTGCGAATGAGACGACGCAACAACTTGGCCACGCCCTGCATTTCAAAATGCTGCAATCCCGAATGCGCCTCTAATACGGCACCCACCCGCGCACATTCTTCTGCACACAAGCCCATCAGGTCGACTGACTCTATGGTGCCCATGTCGGCCTCTTGGGCATCAAGCCGGCTGGCCAACAAAATTTCCTCGATGAGCTGGTCCAACTCGGCAATGTTGCGGGCAATTTCTTTCTTGGCCACCTCATTGCCAGCCTCAATGAATTCAAGGCCCATTCGAATGCGTGTGAGGGGTGAGCGCAATTCGTGAGAGGCGTTGGCCAACAAAGACTTTTGCGAACTCAACAGCGCTTGCTGTGATGTCATGAGGTTTTGAACGCGTTCAGCGGCTGCGTTAAAACGGCGCGACAAGTCGGCTACTTCATCTTGACCAAATTCCGCCACACGTGCGGTGAGATCGCCCTCACCCCACTTTTGAACGCCTTGTTGCAAGGCTTCCAATCGCTGAGTTAATCTGCGCACAATGGGATAGACACCCACGGCCACCGCCAAACCCACCAGCAAGAGCATCCATACAAAACCATAGGGCGGTCTGGCCCACCAAGGTGCCATGTCTCTGGGCGGCCCCCCAAATCCTCGGTTCATGCCGCGGGGGCCGGGCCCCATGTCAGCTCCCGGACCGGGCCCCGGGCCTGCACCGGGCGGCCTTCTGGGCAGCAACAAATTGAGCTTTTGGCCATTCGGCAACACCAACTCGAAATGAACACCGACACCCCGCTGAAGCTGGCCTGGGACCACGTCCAGCAATTCACCTTGTTCGTTTCGAACTTGTAGTTCACGCAGACCTTGTGGACCATTTTGCGCCACATGCTCCACTGACAAGCTCCAAGCCCATCCCACCACCAGCATCAGAACCGCCACGCCGGCCACAACGGCCAGCCAAATTCGGACATACAAATGTTTTGCCACGAGGTTAAACCAAGTCATGGGCCGCCTCATTGTTGCTGTTTGGCAAAGACATAGCCAACACCCCTGACCGTCAGAATTCTTTCGGGCGCTTTGGCGTCGTCTTCGATGGCCATTCGAATGCGCCCCATGTGCACATCGATGGATCGGTCGAAGGCTTCTAGCTCGCGTCCTCGAACCGCCTCCATGATTTGGTCTCGCGACAGGACTCGGCCCGCGCGCTCTGCCATCGCCACCAGCAAATCAAACTGATACGAGGTGAGGTCACAAACTTGGCCTTTGACGAAAACAGTGCGCGCGTCTTTGTCAATTTCCAAGCTGCCAAATTGCATGCGCTTGTGAGCCCCACTGGACTTGTCGGTTTTGCGCCGCAAAATAGCCTTGATGCGCGCCAGCAATTCGCGGGGCTCGAAAGGCTTGGGCAAATAGTCGTCTGCACCCAACTCAAGGCCAATGATGCGGTCCATGGGGTCGCCTTTGGCGGTCAGCATGAGAATCGGCGTTTGCGCTTGATCGGTGGCCAATGCACGGATTTTTTGACACAGTTGCAGGCCATCCATGTCGGGCAACATCAAATCTAAAATGACCAACGCAGGTGAGTTCTGTTGCAAAGCTTTCAGACCTGTTGCCGCATCGGCGGCATGAGAGAAATCAAAACCTGATTGACGCAGATAGTCGCCCACCATCTTGGCGAGTCGATCGTCGTCTTCAATCATCAACAGGTGTGCGGTCATGTCCGTAACAAGGGGACTTTCATTTTGTTCCATCCCCGATCATGCGCTTTTCAATTCCCATTTGAGCAAGCAAGCTTGAATCATGCGTAAAGTTTGGTAAATCAGTCTCTTGAACCTGCTTGATCCGTTTGAAAGTGCCACGCCAAGCCCACCAGTATCAGCACGGGCAAGCCCAGCAACGCGGTGGCATTGAAGAATTGGGCATAGCCATAGGCATTGACAAAGTCACCCGAAAAACCTGCGATGAACTTGGGCAACAACAGCATCATGGAACTCAGCAAGGCGTATTGTGTGGCCGAATACTTGATGTTGGTCAAGGAAGACAAATAAGCAATGAACGCGGCAGACGCAATGCCGCTGGCCAGGTTGTCCGCAGACACCACCGCCACCAACGCTTGAACGTCATGCCCCCATCCACTGAGCCAAGCAAATAACAAATTGGTCAAGGCGCACAGTAACGCACCCAACATCAAAATGCGCATCACCCCCCAGCGCAGCGCCATCACGCCGCCTATAAATGCACCCAACAGCGTCATGAACACGCCATAGACTTTGGTCACGGTGGCCACCTCGGCTTTGGTGTAGCCCATGTCTACATAAAAAGGATTGGCCATGATGCCCATCACCACATCGCTGATGCGGTAGACCGCAATCAAACTCAAAATGAGTGCGGCTTGCCATTTGTAGCGTTGGATGAAATCGGCAAACGGATCGATCAAGGCGCCTTGTAACCACTCTCGGGCGTTTTTGGCGGGTGGCAACTCAATGTGCGCGGGTTCCTTGGACAAAAGCACCGTGACCATGCCAACCAACATGCTGGCGGCCATGACCCCGTAAGCCGCTTGCCATGCCGCTTGAACATAGCCAGAGGTTTGATCGCCCTGCACCCAAGCGGCCACCCACAATACGCCGGCGCCCGCCCAGATCATGGCCAAGCGATAGCCTGTTTGATAGCTGGCCGCCAGCGCCGCTTGGTGCGAAGGCTCGGCCGATTCAATCCGAAACGCATCCAGCGCGATGTCTTGGGTGGCCGAACCCACCGCCACCAAAATGGCACACCAGACCACAGGGCCTAAGGTTTGACTGGGGTCGCTTGTGGCCATGCCAATCAGCCCCGCCATGACGCAACTTTGGGCCAGCAACAACCAGCTTCTTCGGCGTCCTAAGTGTCGAGTGACGAAGGGAATGGGCAATCGATCGACCAACGGTGCCCACACCCACTTAAAACCATAGGCCAAGCCCACCCAACTGAGGTAACCAATGGTGCTGCGATCAACCCCTGCTTCACGCAACCTGAAACTCAAAGTGCCCAACACCAACAACAGCGGCAAGCCAGCTGAAAATCCCAACATCAGCATGCGCAGACTGGCGGGCTGCAAATAAATTTGCCAAGAGGCAAGCCAAGAAAATTTAGGCGGAGGGTTCAAAGTCTTTTCGTTCATAGCGACATTATCCAAGTCTGCAAAGGTTTTCCAACATCAATGCGCTTGAATTCTTGCAGAGCGGCACTATGATTCATTGCATGTGCCGGCTTTGCTTTTCAACTGCTCTCCATTCTTCCACGCCAATGCCCAGCCAGGGCCCTTGCATGACACGCCGTGCACTTTTAAATCAATCGTGCAAGGGTGCCGGTTTTGGATTTGCTGCTTTGCTGGGCTTGCCTGCCTTGGCGCAGGTCGATGTCGGGCAAGCTTCCAGCATGCGCAAGCTGATTCCGGCAGAGGCTTTGGAAAATTCAGCCCGACAAAGTTATCGTCAAACCTTGGGGGAGGCCAGCAGCAAAGGTGCACTGGCGCCAGACGACTATCCCCAACTGCAACGTTTGCGCGCCATTGCCGCCAGGCTCATTCCCTACACTGCACAGTGGAACCCCGACGCACGCAAATGGAAATGGGAAGTTAATTTGATTGGCAGCCACCAGCTCAACGCATGGTGCATGCCCGGCGGCAAGATTGCTTTTTACACGGGCATCTTGGACCAACTCAAATTGACCGATGACGAGGTGGCCATGATCATGGGACACGAAATGGCGCACGCATTGCGTGAACACGCTCGCGAGAAAATGGCCAAGTCCAAAGCCACAGGCTTGGGATTGTCGGTGGCCTCTCAACTCCTCGGTTTGGGTCAACTCGGCGATGTGGCTGCCAACATGGGCACCCAACTGCTCACCCTGAAGTTCAGCCGAGACGATGAAACCGAAGCCGATTTGGTGGGTTTGGAAATTGCGGCGCGCGCTGGCTACAAGCCAGAAGCCAGCGTGCAACTTTGGAAAAAAATGTTGAGCGCCACCAGCGGAAAGGGGCAGCCGAGTTTTCTGTCCACTCATCCCAGCGGCAACAACCGCATTCAAGAGCTGGAAGCAAATTTGCCCAAAGTGGCACACCTCTATGAGCAAGCGCTGCCATCAGGCGCTTACGCATCGCCCAACTAAGGCCTCAGGTTCCACCCACATACGGATTGCTTTGGCGCTCGCGGCCAAAGCTGCTTTCTGGGCCATGGCCAGGAATGAAAACAGTGTCATCGCCCATGGGCCACAAGCGCTCGGTTATGCTTGAAATCAAGGTGGCGTGATCGCCCTGCGGAAAATCTGTGCGGCCAATGCTGCCTGCGAACAAAACATCGCCCACAAATGCGCGTTTGATTTCGGGTGAATAAAACACCACATGACCTGGCGTGTGGCCGGGGCAATGGCGCACATTCAAAGTGTGGGAGCCTAGTTGAACGGTGTCGCCATCTTGCAACCAACGCGTGGGCGTAAAGACTTCGGCTTCAGGAAACTGAAACATGCGGCCTTGGTCTGACAAACGGTCGATCCAGAACTGATCGCCTGGGTGAGGGCCAATGATGGGCAAGCTCAGTTCGCGCGCCAAAACGGCCGTGCCGCCCGCGTGATCAATATGAGCGTGTGTGAGCCAAATTTGTTCGAGCTTCAAATGTCGCCGAGCCACTTCCTGAAGGATCACAGGCAAATCACCGCCTGGATCAACAACAGCAGCCTGCAGGCTGACATCGTCCCAAATCAATGAACAGTTTTGTTGGAAAGGTGTGACGGGGATGGTTTGGTACTGAAGCATTTGAGAAATTTCATTCGGTTTCGGCTGCAACTCAATGTATCAATGTTTGCACGCACAAAGCATATTCTGAGGGCTCTTTACTTCAAGTCAATATGAGCAGCTCTCTTTTTCGTCCCGAAGTGTTACAAGCCAGGCAAGCCTCTTGGTTGGGTGGCATTCATCTGGCGCACAACCCCCGCTTCACCATGGTGGCTTTGGTGGCATTGGCCTTGGCGGCTTGCATGGTGGCTTTCGGTGCTTGGGGCAAAGTGGCTCGAAAGGTCCGAATTTCCGGTGTCCTCATGCCGCAGCAAGGCACGGTTGAGCTTAGCGCCTCTTCGGCTGGCGTGCTCACACTCGTGCATGTTGCCCAAGGTCAGTGGGTGCAGGCGGGCCAAGCTTTGTTTGAACTCAACACCGACAAAATCAGCACGCTGGGCAGCACAGCTGTTCTGTTGGCCTCTCACATCGCACAGCGGCAAAGCACTTTGGCTGCAGAGCGGCTTGGGCGAGAGTCGCAATATGTGCAACGCCAAAACAACCTGGACGAACGCATTCGTGCACTTGCTTTAGAGGTCAATCACAGCGTACAAGAACATTCACTCACCTTGCACCGAACAGCGTTGGCGCAAAAAACGCTATTGCGCTATCAACAAATGGCGGCAGAAGGTTTTGTGTCCGATGTGCAAGCCCAAAACAAACACGAAGAACTTATCGACCTGCAAGCCCGTTTAGAAAACCTCGTTCGCAACACCTCTGCGCTGCAACGCGAACTCAAAAATACCCAAGCCGAGAGGCTCAATTTAGAACCTCAGCTGCGCATCGACCTTGGCCAAATCGATCGCGCCAGCGCCAGCCTTCAACAAGAATCCGTCGAAAATGAATCGCGCAAAAGCAGTCGCATCTTGGCCCCCCACGAGGGCGTGTTAAGCACCTTGCATGTCTTACAGGGCGCCACCGTACAAGCAGGCCAAACCATCGCAAGCTTGTTGCCACATTCGCACAGCTTGCTTGCGCATCTTTATGCACCCACGCGCACTGCAGGCTTCATCAAGCCAGGCCAAGAAGTTTGGATGCGCTTGGCCGCCTACCCTTATCAAAAATTTGGCCTTGCCAAAGGCACTGTCATGGAGGTCAGCGGCACACCCATTGCCCCTCAAGATTTGCCACACGGTCAGGGCACTGCGTTGCTGGCCAGCGCTCAAAGCAATGAGCCACTTTATCGAATTCAAGTGCAACTTGCATCACAACAAGTATATGCCTACGGCGAGCCCCACAGCTTGCGGCCAGGCATGTCGCTTGAAGCCGATGTGGTGCAAGACATGCGCGGCATCTGGGAGTGGGTGTTTGAGCCCCTCTTGGCCATCCAAGTCAAAAGCAAAGTGGGTGTCTAAGTGGCACTCGCACTTTTGTATCGAAGCTGAATCGATTTATTCAGCACAACCAGGAGAAAAAAATGAGAAATTTAACCATTCACGAATTTGTAGAAGTCCAAGGTGGCAATTTGGCTTCAAGAATACTCAACAACGCTAGCAACGTCATCACCACCATGGCTGGCGCATTTGAAGCCTATCTCTTTCTTGTTCAAAAAGAAGGTTCGCCTAACTATGACAACTTCAACCAGTTAGGCAATTACGTTGGCGAATTGAATAAGAACTAGGCCACACCCACACCACTCTTAGCCTGCGCACTCACCTGTGCAGGCTATTTAAACAAGACCTACCGCCCTGTCCAACTGTGCAAGCTGTCCTCCAACTTCAAACCGCTGAATGCAGCCTGGCTTGCTTGTGCATGATGGCTTCCGCGCATGGCCAGCATTGGGACTTGATGGCTTTGCGACAAAAATTTCCGCAGTCCACCAAAGGCGCCAATCTTCAACAGCTCATCGATCAAAGCATGGTCTTGGGTTTCAATGCCAGGCCATTGAGATTAGAGCTGCATGAACTGCAACAGCTTCAAACACCGTGCATCTTGCACTGGGACTTAAACCATTTTGTGGTTTTAAAAAGGGTCACAGCCACCAAGATCACGCTCTTAGACCCCGCCTTAGGCGAAAGGGTTCTGTCTCACAAGGAGGCTTCAAAGCACTTCACGGGCATCGCGCTCGAGCTCTCTCCTCAAGCCCATTTCAAACAACAAGTGAAGCGGCCTGGCTTCAAGCTTTCGCAACTCACGGGCAACATTCAAGGGCTGGGGAAGTCAGCCTTGCAAATTTTGACATTGGCTTTGGTGCTCGAATTTTTTGCCATCTTGATGCCTCTGTTTAATCAAACGGTGGTCGACGATGTCCTCACTTCGGGCGACCAAGATTTGCTGTCCGTGATGGTCTGGGGTTTTGCACTCGTTCTTTTGATACAGGCGGCGCTTTCCTATGCAAGAAGCTGGTGCGTCATGGTGCTGGGACAAAAAGTTTCTGTTCAATGGCTGGGCAATGTCTTTTCTCACTTGCTCAAGTTGCCTTCAGTTTGGTTTGAACAACGTCACCTGGGCGATATTTCCTCGCGCTTTGGCGCCGTTCACGACATCCAAAAAACCCTCACGCAAACCATGATCGAGTCTTTGTTAGACGGCATGATGGCCGTTGCAGCCTTGGTCATGATGTTCGTTTACTCTGCACAGCTTTCGGCGGTGGTCCTCATTGCGGCTTTGCTTTACGGCTTGGTTCGGTGGCTCAGTTATTCAAGCTTTCGACATGCGGCTTCAGACCGACTCGTGTTGGCCGGTCAGGAGCACAGCCACTTCATTGAAACCATTCGGGCCATGACGCCCCTCAAACTTTTTGGCCGCGAAGCCGAGCGCGGTGCGCGCTGGCAAAGTCTCATGATTGAAGTGATGAACCGCGATTTTCAAACCGCCCAAATGAACCTCGGGTTCAATGTGCTTCGCACTTTGATTTTTGGTTTTGAAAACATGATGGTCTTTTGGCTCGGTGCCAAGTTTATTTTGCTCACCAGCACGCAGGAGCACACATCTGCGGCCATGACAGTGGGCATGCTCATGGCGTTCGTCAGCTACAAAATGCAGTTTACCGGTCGGGTCAGTGCCCTCATCAATCAAGGCATTGAGTTCAAAATGCTCAGCCTTCATCAAGACCGTTTGGCTGACATTGTGCTAACCCCACCCGAACAAGACACGCCGCAAGGTAAGCTGCCGGCTCATGATTTGGCACACCTTCCTGCCAGCATCGAGCTGCGCAATGTTTCATTTCGCTATGGCGATGGCGAGCCTTGGATTTTGCAAAACATTCAACTGTTGGTCGCGGCCGGCGAGCATGTTGCCATCACGGGTGCCAGCGGCAGCGGCAAAACCACGCTGCTTAAAATCATGCTGGGTTTGCTCTCGCCCAGCTCAGGCAAGGTGTTGTATGGCGGCTTACCTGTGCACCAACTGGGACTTTCCAATGTGCGCAAAAAAATTGGCACCGTCATGCAAGACGATGTGTTGCTCACGGGCAGCATTGCAGACAACATCGCCTTCTTTGACATGCATGCTCAGCAAGATCGCGTGGAAATGTGCGCCAAGCTGGCCGAAATTCACACCGACATCACTCGCATGGCCATGGGGTACCACACCCTGATTGGCGAGCTGGGCGCAGGTCTGAGTGGCGGCCAAAAGCAAAGGTTGTTATTGGCGCGGGCCCTCTACATTGAACCTAGCGTGCTGGCGCTAGACGAGGCCACCAGTCACCTCGACTTGGACAATGAAAAAGCGGTGTCTCTCACTTTGAAGTCTTTGAACGTCACGCGCATCGTGATTGCACATCGTCCAGAAACCATTGCGGGTGCGCAAAGGCGCATTCATTTAAGTGCCAATGGGATGACCACTTCAGCGCTCACAGCCATTGCACCAAGCCTTCAGCCCTGAGCCCTAAACACTTAGCCTTAGCCTTAACCGAGTAACATGCCATGCATCAGGTGCAATTCGCAACTGTCTGAATGCCCATGTGCCACAACCCCTCACACCTGAGACAAGCTCTCTTCAAGCACCAGGCTACGAAACCAAGCAAGAGTCCATTCCCATTTTGGGCGTGTCCAATTTGCTCATTCGATCTTTGCTCAACAAGCAGCAATTTCACGACCCCCTCAATGCCGCTCATGATTTAGGGATTTCTTCTGCCTTTTGGTCCTTGTTTGGCTTGCTTTGGCCTTCAGGCTCTCGCTTGGCAGAACGCATGGCCCTGAGACCCGTGGCCAACGAACGCATTTTAGAAATTGGCTGTGGTTTGGGGCTGGCCAGTTTGGTGGGCCATCGACGCGGCGCCAACATCACAGCGTCTGACTGTCACCCCTTGGCAGGCGAGTTTTTAAAAGCAAACTTGCGCTTGAACAAGCTCGGGCCGATGAACTATCGGCATGGTCACTGGGGACATCATCAGGCGCAAACGCAAGACACGGAAGTTGATGGAAAATTTGACCTCATCATTGGCTCCGATATTTTGTACGAACGCGATGAACGTGGCGACCTGGCGCATTACATCAACGATCACCTGGAAGACCACGCAGAGGTGTGGGTGGTGGATCCCAACCGGGGTAATCGAGCGCACTTTCACCGCAACATGACGCAGCAAGGCTTCACGGTCCATGAAGAGAGCTTGTGGATGGAAGCTCAGGAGCACCAAGTGGCCTACAAAGGCAGAATGCTCACCTACTCACGCGACTGAATTGGCCAAAGCGCCAGCCTTTCACAGATGGCCCAGGATTCAAGTCTTCAGAGTGTCCAAGCGTAGTCAATGGTCAAAGGCGCGTGGTCACTGAACCGAGTTTCTTTGAAAACTTCAGCCTTTTGAGCACTTTTGGCCAACGCTGCTGTGGCCAATTGGTAATCCAAGCGCCAGCCTACATTTTTGGCATAGGCTTGCCCTCGATTGCTCCACCAGGTGTAGCACGCGTCGGTGGTGTCAGGATGCAGGTGACGGTAAACATCCACCAACGGGCCTTCGGTGGTCATGTGCGTCATCCAAGCTCGCTCTTCTGGCAAAAAGCCGCTGTTCTTTTGATTGCTTTTCCAGTTTTTCAAATCTGCTTGTTGGTGCGCAATGTTGACATCGCTGCATACAATGAATTCGCGCTCTGCCCCCAAAGACTTTAAATGCGGTCCCATGTGGTCCAAGAACCGAAACTTGGCCTCTTGCCTTTCAGGGCCAGATGAGCCGCTTGGAAAGTAGGTACTGATCACCGACAGTTTGCGTTTGGGGGTGTCAAAGCGAAGCTCCACAAAACGGCCCTCGGCATCGAACTCTTCTGAACCCATGCCCACCACGACGTCAGAGGGTTCATGCTTGCTGTAAACCGCCACACCGGCGTAGCCTTTTTTCTCTGCAAAGTGGAAATGCCCCTTGAGCCCCGCCAAGGACTCAAATTTTCCCGCCACATCAGGTGCTTGTGCTTTAACCTCTTGCACACAAATACAATCAGGATTGGTTTGAGCAATCCAGGCTTCCACCCCTTTGGTGGCCGCTGAACGAATGCCGTTCAAGTTCAAGCTGCTTAATTTAAACAAGGAATTCCCCATGGTGACTGGACTCACACCGCAAACCGACACAGCGGCATTGGCGCAAGCGTTCGTTCAATTTTCCGTCGATGCTGGCGTGCTCAAGTTTGGAGAGTTCAAAACCAAAGCGGGCCGCATGAGCCCTTATTTCTTCAACGCAGGCTTGTTTGACGATGGCGCCAAACTCGGAAAACTGGCTCAATTCTATGCAAAAGCATTGCTCAACAGCGGGATCGAATTTGACATGCTTTTTGGGCCCGCCTACAAAGGCATTCCTTTGGGCGCCGCTGTGTCCATTGAGTTGGCACGTTTGGGCAAAACCGTGCCCTTTGCCTACAACCGCAAAGAAGCCAAAGACCACGGCGAGGGGGGCAGCTTGGTAGGCGCACCGCTTCAAGGCCGTGTCTTGATCGTGGACGACGTGATGAGCGCAGGCACCGCTGCGCGAGAATCTATCGAACTCATTCAAAAGGCTGGGGCCACTGCGCACGCCATTGCCATTGCGTTGGACCGTCAAGAAATGGCCACCGAAGTTCAAGTCGATGGCTCGGTCAAAGATGTGCCGCACAGCGCGGTGCAATATGTGCGCAACACTTTGGGCATGAGCGTTTGCTGTATTGCGCAGCTGTCTGACTTGCTGGCTTACCTGTCCACGCAAAGCGGCAATGAGATGGGCCAGCACCTGCCGAAGGTTCAGGCCTATCGAGACCGTTACGGTGTTTGACTGAAAAAGTTGAATTAGCCCTGCAGCTTCTTCAACAACAGTTCATTCACCTGCGCCGGATTGGCCTTGCCTTTGCTGGCCTTCATGATGGGGCCCACCAAGCCATTCAAGGCTTTGGCATTGCCCGCTCTGAACTCTTCCACGTTCTTCGGATTGGCCGCCAACACCTCGTCAATGATGGCTTCCAAGGCACCCGTGTCGTTCATCTGCTTCAAGCCTTTGGCTTCAATGATGGCGTCGACGTCACCGCCTTCAGTCCACAGCGCATCAAACACTTGTTTGGCGGCACTGTTGCTGATGGTGCTGTCGGCAATGCGCGCAATCATGGCGGCCAATTGCGCAGCACTCACTGGTGCGTTCTCAATGCCCACTTCGCTGGCGTTCAAGCGACGTGACACCTCACCCATGACCCAGTTGCTGACCCACTTCGCTTGACCACAGGCCTTGGCAGCCGCTTCAAAGTAAGCAGCCATGGCTTTGCTTTGAGTGAGCGTGGTGGCATCGTATTCGGGCAAACCGTAGTCGGCCACAAAACGTGCCGCCATCACGCGGGGCAACTCCGTCATTTCTGATTGCACACGCGCCACCCAATCGCGACCAATCACCAAGGGCGGCAGATCGGGGTCGGGGAAGTAGCGGTAATCGGCCGCATCCTCCTTGGTGCGCATGGCGCGTGTTTCTCCAGTGTCGGGATCGAACAGCACCGTGGCTTGTTGAATTTCAAAGCCGTCTTCAATTTGTTCAATTTGCCAGCGCACTTCAAAGTCGATGGCTTGCTGCATGAACTTGAAACTGTTCAAGTTTTTAATTTCGCGGCGTGTGCCCAACGCTGCACCGGGCTTGCGCACCGACACGTTGGCATCGCACCTGAAACTGCCCTCTTGCATGTTGCCATCGCAAATGCCAATCCAGGTCACAATTTTGTGCAACTCTTTGGCATAGGCCACAGCCTCTTCGCTGGAGCGAATGTCGGGCTCGGTCACAATTTCCAACAGCGGTGTGCCCGCACGGTTGAGGTCAATGCCGCTTTGGCCAATGAAGTCTTCGTGCAAGGATTTGCCCGCGTCTTCTTCCAAGTGCGCGCGCACCAAGCGAACGGTTTTTTTCTCGTCGCCCACAAAGAACGACACCTCGCCGCCTTGCACCACGGGAATTTCAAACTGGCTAATTTGATAGCCCTTGGGCAGATCGGGGTAGAAGTAATTCTTGCGCGCAAAAATACTTTGCTCGGCAATGTGAGCGCCTACCGCCAAGCCCAACTCGATGGCACGCTCTACCGCACCTTTGTTCATCACAGGCAGTGTGCCTGGCAAAGCCAAGTCCACCGCGCAAGCTTGCGTGTTGGGCTCGGCACCAAAGGCTGTGGGCGCGCGGCTGAAAATTTTGCTTTGGGTTGAAAGCTGTGCGTGCGTTTCAAAGCCAATGACCACTTCATAGCCTTGAACCAAGAGTGATTTTTGTGTCGTGCTCATTGTGCGCCTCCTGGTTGGCGGAGGTGGAAGTCGGTGGCTTGTTGCAAACGGTGTGCCGCATTGAGCAACTGTGCTTCTTTGAAATAATCGCCAATGAGCTGCAAGCCAACAGGCATGCCCTCTTCACCAAAGCCTGCAGGCACACTCATGCCTGGCAAGCCAGCGAGTGACGCAGGCAAGGTAAAGATGTCGGCCAAATAATTGGCCACAGGATCGTCGGCTTTCTCGCCCAACTTCCATGCCACCGTAGGCGCCACAGGACCTGCAATGACATCGCACTCTTTGAAGGCTTGCTGGAAGTCATCGGAAATCATGCGCCTAATTTTTTGCGCTTGCAGGTAGTACGCATCGTAATAACCGTGCGACAACACATAGGCGCCCGTCATGATGCGGCGCTTCACTTCTTCGCCAAAACCTTCAGCGCGTGAACGTTTGTACATCGACACCAAATCGGTGTAATCCTTGGTGCGATGGCCAAACTTCACGCCGTCAAAGCGGCTCAAATTGCTGGACGCTTCGGCGGGGGCAATGATGTAGTACACAGGAATTGAAAGCTCTGTGCGAGGCAAGCTGATAGGCACCAACTTGGCGCCCAGTTTTTCGTATTCTTTCAAAGCCGCATCAACGGCTGTGCGGACACCCGGCGCCAAACCTTCACCAAAGAATTCTTTGGGAATGCCAATGCGCAAGCCTTGCAACGAGGCATTCAAATCGCGAGCAAAGTTTTCAACAGGCACATCGAGCGAGGTGGCGTCGCGATCCAAATCGGGGCCACACATGGCCGACAACATGAGTGCGCAGTCTTCAGCGGTGCGCGCCATCGGGCCGGCTTGGTCCAAGCTGGACGCATAGGCAATCATGCCGTAGCGTGAGGCACGTCCGTAAGTGGGCTTGATGCCCGTGATGCCACAAAAACTGGCTGGCTGGCGAATCGAGCCGCCCGTATCGGTGCCGGTTGCAGCAGGGACCAAGCGTGCCGCCACCGCAGCAGAACTTCCACCCGAAGAGCCGCCCGGCACTCGGGAAGTGTCCCAAGGATTGGTCACAGACTTGTAAGCCGAGTTTTCGTTGGAAGAGCCCATGGCAAATTCATCGCAATTGAGCTTGCCCACGTTGACCATGCCGGCGCCGCCAGCTTGCACACCCAGCTTGCGCACCACCGTGGCATCAAAGGGTGAACGGTAGCCCTCCAACATCTTGGAGCCCGCTGTGGTGGGGAAGTCGGTGGTGACAAAAATATCTTTGTGGGCCATGGGCACGCCAGCCAAAGGCCCGGCCGTGCCAGCAGCCAATTGCGCGTCGGCCTGTTTGGCTTGCGCCAGCGTGGCTTGCGGATTGAAGCTGAGAAAAGCGCCAGAGGCATCGGCCTGGCTGCGGGCCAAAAAGTGCTGCGCCACCTCGGTAGCACTGACTTTTTTGGCTTGAAGATCGACCGCCAAGGCGGCCACGGTCATGTCGTGAAGTGCAGTCATGTGGGCCCCTTATTCAATCACTTTGGGAACCAAAAACAGACCGCGTTCGACCGCGGGGGCGCTTTGTTGGTTGGCTTCACGCTGGTTGGGCTCACTGGCCACGTCGTCGCGCAGGCGCAAGGCCACTTCTTGGATGGTGGCAATGGGGTGTGGCAAAGGCTGAACACCGGTGGTGTCAACAGCGCGCATGGCTTCCACGATGCTGAAAAAGCCGTTGATTTGGTCCAGCATGCGTTGGCCCTCTTCAGGCTGTAGCTCTAACCGGGCTAGGTTGGCAATTCGGTCGATGTCGAGTGCGGTTAAGGACATAAAAGTCAGTCTTTACAAGCGCTTGAAGCCCACAAATTTGGGGGTTCCATTTGCATTTTTTTTCAAGTGATCGGTTATTATCGTGCGTTCGCTGTCAGCTCTTCAAAAAAGCTGTTTCAAGCCCACAAATTTTTCCCTTCAATGACCCCCCAAACTGCAGTTGATTGCACCCAAACTGCCGTTGCTTAGGATATTTATGTTTAGCTCGTTTCGCCGTTATTTTTCGACCGACTTGGCCATTGACTTGGGCACCGCCAATACCCTGATTTTTGTGCGCGACAAAGGCATCGTCTTGGACGAGCCTTCCGTGGTGGCCATCCGCCACGAAGGCGGCCCTCAAGGCAAAAAAGTCTTGCAAGCAGTGGGCCACGAAGCCAAGTCCATGTTGGGCAAAGTGCCCGGCAACATTGAAGCCATTCGCCCCATGAAAGACGGCGTGATTGCCGACTTCACGGTCACCGAGCAAATGCTCAAGCAGTTCATTCGCATGGTTCACCCCCGCAGCACCTTCCGCCCTAGCCCGCGCATCATCATTTGCGTGCCCTGCGGCTCGACTCAGGTTGAGCGCCGAGCCATTCGTGAATCAGCTTTGGGGGCTGGCGCCTCCGAGGTGTACCTCATTGAAGAACCCATGGCCGCAGCCATTGGCGCGGGCTTGCCCGTGTCTGAAGCCTCTGGCTCCATGGTGGTCGACATTGGCGGTGGCACCACCGAAGTGGGTGTCATTTCTTTGGGCGGCATGGTCTACAAAGGCAGCGTGCGCGTCGGTGGCGACAAATTCGACGAAGCCATCATCAACTACATTCGCCGCAACTACGGCATGCTCATTGGCGAGCCCACCGCAGAAGCCATCAAGAAAAACATCGGCTCCGCCTTTCCTGGCAGCGAAGTGCGCGAAATGGAAGTCAAAGGTCGCAACCTGTCTGAAGGCGTGCCCCGCAGCTTCACCATCAGCAGCAACGAAATTCTGGAAGCACTCACCGATCCCCTGAACAACATCGTGTCAGCCGTCAAAACGGCCCTCGAGCACACGCCCCCCGAATTGGGCGCCGACATTTCTGATCGCGGCATGATGCTCACCGGCGGCGGCGCACTGCTGCGCGACCTCGATCGTTTGTTGTCAGAAGAAACAGGCTTGCCTGTGTTGGTGGCCGAAGATCCACTCACATGCGTGGCGCGTGGTTGCGGCATGGCGCTTGAGCGCATGGACCGATTGGGCAGCATCTTCACCAGTGAATAACACTGGCGCAAGTCATGGCGCTGGACTCTCTTGACCGTTCTCCCCCACCTTTTTTCAGGGTGGGCTTTGCGCCCCTGACCAAGCTCATTTTTTTTGGCACGCTGTCGCTCGTTTTGATGTATGGCGACAAGCAGTTGCAATTCACTCAGCCCATCAGAGCTGGGCTCTCTACGCTGGTCATGCCGGTCCAATGGTTGGTACTTCAGCCAGGTCAGGCCATGTCCTACATTGGCAAGCACTTCCAAACTTTGGCCCAAGCGCAACAAGAATTGGAAACCGCACAACGCAAGGCGCTGTCGCAATCGGCAAGTTCTCAGCAAGTCGCACAACTGCAAATTGAAAATCAAAGTTTGCGCCAATTGATGGGCTTGCAAAACAAACTTGCCAGCGCATCACAAGTAGCTGAGGTGCTGTTTGATGTGCCTGACCCCTACAACCAGCGGATCGTGATTGACAAGGGAAGTTTCAAGGATGTGGTTTTGGGTTCTCCCGTCATTGATGCGGGCGGCGTGGTGGGCCAAGTGACCCGTGTTTACCCCTTGAGCGCCGAAGTCACATTGCTCACCGATCGCGATCAAAGCATCCCGGTGCTCAACAGCCGAACGGGCGCCCGCAACATTACCAGTGGCGACATTTTGATGGGCGTGCCCAGCATTGAGTTGAAATTCGTCCCTGCCAGCGCCGATGTGAAAGAAGGCGATTTACTCACCACCAGTGGCATTGACGGGGTCTATCCTGCTGGCTTGATGGTGGGGCGCATCAGCCACATCGAAAGGCGCGTTGACATTTCCTTCGCTCGCATTCACGCGGTCCCCTTGGCCGAACTCAAGGGCCGACACATCTTGGTCTTGCAACCCACTGGTGCCCAGCCTGGCGCCAAAGGAAAAACGCCATGATCATGGAACGCGGTCAAGCGCTGCTGTTGCCTGTCAGCCCCTTGTTCATCATTGTCAGCTTGGTGGGCGCCGTCGTCTTGAGCATGTTGCTGGGCTTGGCCCAGGCCTTGTGGCTTCCAGATGTGCTGGCGGTGTGCATTTTCTTTTGGGGCATTCACCAACCCCGTAGGGTGGGCATGGCCATTGCCTTCATCTTGGGACTTTGGATGGATGTGCAACAGTCTTCCCTCATGGGGCAACACGCACTGTGCTATGTCTTGCTCAACTATTTCGCCTACAACATGCACCGCCGTTTGTTGTGGTTTCCGATTAAAGAACAAATGATTCAAATCTTGCCATTTTTTATACTGGCCGACGCCTTGGGATTGCTCATTCGCATGAGCACAGGTGATGATTTTCCGGGCTGGTCTTTGTTGTTGGTGCCCTTCTTGGAAACCATGTTGTGGCCTGCAGCCAATTTCATTTTGTTGGCACCGCAGCGCCGAGCCCACGACCCTGACGCCAACCGGCCCCTTTAATTCATGGCTCTTCACCTGCCCTCGTTGAGCGAGTTGCGTCACACCTCATTTGAAATTCACAAATTTCAAACGCGCATCTTGGTTCTACAAGGCTTGGTGTTGCTCTGCTTTGCCTTGCTGGGCATGCGTTTGTTTTATCTTCAAGTGATTCGCCACGAAGATCTGTTAGCGCAAGCTGAAAACAATCGGACCGCCGTTCTGCCAACGGTGCCCAACCGCGGCAACATCGTTGATCGCAATGGCGTGGTGTTGGCCAACAACTACTCTGCCTACACCTTGGAAATTACCCCTTCCCGCGTGAAAGACTTAGAGGCCACCATCGATGCATTGGCAGACATCATTGACATTCCGCTGCGTGATCGACGGCGGTTTAAGAGACTGCGAGAAGAAACCAAAAACTTTGATTCCTTGCCCATCCGTTCTAGGCTCAGCGATGAGGAAGTGGCCAAATTCACGGCTCAACAATTTAGATTTCCCGGCGTTGAAATCAAAGCTCGCTTGTTCAGAAACTACCCTTTTGGCCCCTTGGCCAGCCACGTGGTGGGCTACATTGGCCGCATCAACCAAAAAGAAAAAGCGCAGCTTGAAGACAACGACGACGAAGGCAATTACCGCGGTACCCAATACATTGGCAAGCTGGGCGTTGAGCAGCGTTATGAGCGTGAGTTGCACGGCATCACCGGCGTTCAAGAAGTCGAAACGTCCGCAGGCGGCAAGGCTGTTCGTCGCTTGGCCAGCAGGCCAGCCACCCCAGGTCAAAATGTGGTGTTGTCCATCGACATCAAGCTTCAAAAGATGGTTGAAGAACTCTACGGCGACCGCCGCGGCGCTTTGGTCGCGCTCGATCCACGCAGCGGTGAGGTCTTGGCCTTTGTCAGCAAGCCCACCTTTGATCCCAATTTGTTTGTCGATGGCATCGACAGCGACAGCTGGAAGATGCTGAGTGAGTCCATCGACAAGCCCTTGCTCAATCGGGCCTTGCGCGGCACCTACCCACCGGGCTCTACTTACAAACCCTTCATGGCGCTGGCAGCTTTGGAAACCGGCAAGCGCAGTGCCACGGACATCATCAATGATGCAGGCTCTTGGTCGTATGGCGGCCACACCTTTAGAAGCCATGGCGACACAGGTCTAGGCCCTGTAGACATGGTTCGCTCCATCGTGTTGTCGAGCAACGTGTATTACTACTCTTTGGCCAACACCATGGGCGTAGACACCATTCACGACTTCATGAAGCCCCTCGGCTTTGGACAAATCACTGGCCTTGATTTGCCTGGCGAGGTGCGCGGCACATTGCCCAGCACCGAATGGAAAAAAAAGACGTATAAAAAACCCGAGCAACAACGCTGGTACGGCGGCGAAACCATTTCACTGGGGATTGGTCAAGGTTACAACGCCTTCACCATGCTCCAATTGGCCAATGCCACTGCCATGTTGGCCAATGGCGGCGTTCAAAACAAACCACGTCTTGTCATGGCCACACAAGACCCCATTCAGCGCGTTGACCGTAAAGTGGCCAGCGACGACCCTGTGAATTTAGGCTTCAAACCAGAGCACATTGCGGTTGTCAAGCAAGGCCTGGTGGGCGTGGCCAAAGAAGGCACCTCAGCGCGTGTGTTTGCTGGTACCCCTTACCAAAGCGCCGGCAAAACGGGCACGGCCCAAGCCGTCACCATTGGTCAAAAAGACAAATACAACGCCAGCAAACTTGAAGAGCACCAACGTGACCACGCCCTGTACATGGCTTTTGCGCCCGCCGACAACCCCCAAATCGCGCTGGCCATCGTGGTTGAAAACGCCGGCTTTGGCGCCGCGCAAGCAGCACCCATTGCAAGGCGTGTTTTTGACTATTGGTTATTGGGCGACTACCCCAGCCCCGAAGACATTGAGGCTTCACAAAAGGGGCTTGCCACGACACCCATTGGCAAACCTCGCCGCAAAGAAGACATTCTGCTGAATCCCAGTGAGGGTGTGATTGCACTCAGAAAAAATCAATGAAAAACCTCCGCTCGCGCCGCCCCGCACGCCCGCACGCCCGCTCAACTCAACTCAACTCAACAAGACATAGCCCTTTTTCACCAAGCAGTCTCTGAACTTAATGATGTTGTAGTGATCTGACATGCTGGACTCTGCCGTCGATTGCACTTGCTTGTAACACTGCGCTTTGTCTGCTTTGTACTTGGCAGCGTCGACACTGTCGAGTGTTTGGGGGGTGTAGGCACCTGGCATAACCTCGGTGCTGAGGCTGGCGGTAGGGAGATTTGAGCAAGCCGAACATGTCAGTGCCAATGCCAATGTATGTGTCAAAGCAAGTGTGCGGTTCATCTTGGGTTGAGTTGTTATCAATTTATATAAATTGTAACTATCTGCGCTCAAATTTGCTTCTTAATTTTGGAATAAATAATCACTTTTAAAAAAATTGGTGCGGCTGGCGGGGATCGAACCCACGACCCTTGGCTTCGGAGGCCAATACTCTATCCACTGAGCTACAGCCGCGCCTGATTCAATGCAAATGTTCAGGTCGGATTATGGCATGCGGCCCTTAATTCATGATTTTTGAATCGGGATATCAGGGCCAACCCCAATACTCGGAGGTTATAATTTGAAGCTAATTCCGAACGTCCGGACACAGTTCAATAGAGATTCACTGAGGAAGCCATGAGCGAAAACAGCCACGACCAAGCCCATGAAGACCACACAGGCCCGGTCAAAACTCCCACGCAAATGTTGATGCTGAGCTTTGCCTCCTTCATCATTCCGGTTTTTGTCATCATCGGCTTGGTTTACTACGTGACCTCTGCCAACAAAACGGCACCCGGTGGCGACACAGAACGCGCTGTTGCAGAGCGCATTCAAAAAGTTGGCTTCGTTGAAATACGCGATGCCAATCGCCCCCTCAAAGCAGGCGAGGAAGTTTACAAAACCCAATGTTCAGCGTGCCATGCTGTTGGTGCCGCAGGCTCACCCAAGTTTGGCGATGCAGCTGCTTGGGCCCCTCGCATCAAAACGGGTTATGACGCATTGCTCAATTCAGCACTCAAGGGTAAGAATGCGATGGGCGCTCAAGGCGGCGGCGACTACACCGACATTGAAATTGGTCGCGCAGTGGTTTACATGACTGCAGCCGCCGGCGGCAAGTTCAAAGAACCTGAAGCACCCACAGCAGAGAAAAAGTAATTCAATAAAGTTGGCCCCATTCAAGAGGGCACGCTTTCCAAACCGCTCGATGAGAATCAGAGCGGTTTTTTTGGGCCCTGCGCAGGACTGACCAGATAGCCAAAGCGCGTTGACATGCTGGCGGACTCAAGTTCCTCGAGTGACCACACGCCTAAAGCCAAGCCATCTGCAGCAATGGCCACATCCAAGGTGTGAAGCAAACCAAAACCCAGATCTGTTTGGAAATAGACCCGTCCTAATTCGTCGGTGAAGCATGCCTGTGCTGACGCTGTTTGGCCCGTTTGCGCGGTCAAGACAAAGTTTGAAGTGAGTCGCCAAACCCACGGCGTCAGCGCCAATTCCACGTAGACCCGCTGCGGACCATTTTGAAAATACCAAGCACCATTGGCAGCCACGGCATAGTTGCGGTGGATGAATTCGATCAGTTTCTCATGTTGCAACAAGGATCCTTTGGCGCCGGGCTTGCCGCTTTGAAATGAGCCTTGTGCCTGTGCAGCATCATCCCGCAAATACCAATGACCGCGCTCATCCAATCCGAGCCAGCCATAACAGTCGGGCACGTGGGGCCACTTGGCCATCGCTTGTTTTACCAAATCGTCCATGGCCAGACTTTAAGTGATATGGCTCAAAAGCCAAGCCCCAACGTCTTTGGGCATTTGCTGTAAATGGCCCGGCATAAAACCGCTGGCAAAGCCCACGTGTCCGCCATCTTGTGGCTGCCGCAGAGTGACCTTGGGACTGACTTGATGGTGTGTTGGAAGGCTTTCTGCTGGTACAAACGGATCGTTTTGGGCATTCAAGGCCAACGCAGGCACTTCAATGTTGGCCATGTGCGGCAACGCAGAAGCGCGCTGCCAATACTCGTCGGTGTTTTTAAAACCATGAAGGGGGGCCGTGAACACATTGTCGAATTCATACAAATTTGTAGCGGCCAGCATTTTTCCAGAATCAAACAAGCCCGGATATTGCTTCAATTTGGCCAGTGCTTTGGGCTTCATAGAACGTAAAAACATTCGCGTATAGACCTGTCGGTTGAAGCCGCGCCCAATGGCGTGGCCACTGGCCGTCAGGTCCAACGGTGCGCAGATGGCGGCCACCGCATTCACCACTGTTTGTGCCGCCCGTCCTTGCTCGCCAGCCCATCGCATCAGGGCATTGCCGCCTAAGGACACGCCCGCAGCCAGCAGGCCTGGACGCTGTTGTGATGTTGCCAATTGTTTGAATTGGCGCAGCAATCGATCAATTTCTTCGTGGTCGCCGGAATGGTAGGCCCGCGGCGCCAAATTAAGAGTGCCACTGCAGCCCCTGAAATGCGGCATGGCAATGTCGCACTCATGGTGCAAGGCCCAATCTGCAAATGCCTGTGAATAATGGCTGGTGGACGAACCCTCTAAGCCGTGGAAGAGCACCAGCAAGGGCTTGGTTTTTGAACTGGGTGCCGTTTCACAAAAATCGACGTCAACAAAGTCGTGATCGGGTGTGGTCCATCGCTCTCTGCGCCAAACAGGTTTGTTCACATACCTTCGCGAAACCTTGGCCGACCAAATGGTTTGCAAATGGCCACCCGGTAGCCACAGAGGGGCCACGTAGTCTGTCAATGGAGAACCGCTGCGCTGGTCGAGACTTCGGCAGGCGGGGTGGGTGTGCCGGGGCTAGCATGATGCGCCACCATGCGCCAGCCTTGCGGTGTCTTGTGATACACATTGGTGGCGAGTACATAGGCTGTTTGCGGGCCGTCAGCGCCCAACACTTCGACACGTTCGACCAAGTGGTGCATGGCGCTGGCCAATGATTCAACTTTGTGCACATGGGTGGCATGCGCTTGCACAGTGCCGTTGGCAAACATGGCCTCAAAAGTTGCCCGAATGGCGCCCGAACCAATGAGCCGAGGACCACCAGGATGGACACAGACAATTTCTTCTTCATCGGCCCAACACGCCATCAGGCGCTCGATGTCGCCTTGCCTGAGTGCGTCGTAAAACGCGGCCTCGATATCGTCGGGGTTGCCACCCAGAGTAGCGGCTTGAAGTTTGGCTTTGCGCATGTTGTCTTTCTCAACAAAAAACCCGGCATGCGCCGGGTTTCAGAAAACGTGTCAACGCATGAGACGTTGCTATTTTATTTTTTCAAGCGGAACTTGCGCAAGGCAGCCAGTTGCGCTGCAAACACAGCCAACTCGCTTTGCGCACGTGCCATGTCGATGTCAGACTTGGCATTGCGAAGTGCGTCCTCTGCGGCGGCCTTGGCAGCATTGGCCTTCTCTTCGTCCAAGTCTTTGCCGCGAATAGCAGTGTCTGACAACACCGTCACATGGTCGGGTTGCACTTCCAAAACACCGCCAGCCACAAAGACAAATTCTTCGGTGCCATCGGTTTTTTCAATGCGAACAGAGCCAGCCTTGATGCGTGAAATCAGAGGGGTGTGACGGGGGTAGATGCCCAGCTCGCCCGCTTCACCTGGCAAGGCCACAAAGCGGGCTTCACCTGAGAAAATGGACTCTTCGGCACTGACCACATCAACGCGGATGGTGTTCATAGTTTGTTCCTTGGAAAGGGTTTACAAAAATGGCTTACGCCATTTTCTTGGCCTTTTCGAAGGCTTCGTCAATGGTACCGACCATGTAGAACGCTTGCTCGGGCAAGTGATCGCACTCGCCAGCCACAATCATCTTGAAACCGCGGATGGTTTCGGCCAATGTGACGTACTTGCCGGGTGAGCCTGTGAAGACTTCAGCCACGTGGAAAGGCTGAGACAAGAAACGCTGAATCTTACGGGCACGGGCCACAGCCAACTTGTCTTCGGGTGCCAAGTCGTCCATACCCATAATGGCAATGATGTCGCGCAGTTCGCGATAACGCTGCAATGTGCCTTGAACAGCACGCGCTGTTTCGTAGTGGTCCACGCCCACGACCAAGGGGTCGAGCTGACGGCTGGTAGAGTCCAATGGATCGACCGCGGGGTAGATGCCCAAAGAAGCGATGTCACGAGACAACACCACGGTGGAGTCCAAGTGAGCGAAGGTGGTGGCAGGAGATGGATCGGTCAAGTCGTCCGCTGGCACGTAAACGGCTTGAATGGAAGTGATGGAGCCCACTTTGGTGGACGTAATACGCTCTTGCAAGCGGCCCATTTCTTCGGCCAATGTAGGCTGGTAACCCACCGCAGAAGGCATACGGCCCAACAAGGCGGACACTTCGGTACCGGCCAATGTGTAACGGTAGATGTTGTCCACGAAGAACAACACGTCTTTGCCTTCGTCACGGAACGATTCAGCAATGGTCAAACCTGTGAGGGCCACGCGCAAACGATTGCCTGGTGGCTCGTTCATCTGACCGTACACCATGGCCACTTTGGACTCAGGCAGGTTTTCCAAGTTCACCACACCAGAGTCAGCCATCTCGTGATAGAAGTCGTTGCCTTCACGGGTACGCTCACCCACACCGGCGAACACGGACAAGCCGCTGTGCGCTTTGGCGATGTTGTTAATCAGTTCCATCATGTTCACGGTTTTGCCCACACCGGCACCACCGAACAGACCCACTTTACCGCCCTTGGCGAATGGGCAAACCAAGTCAATCACCTTGATGCCGGTTTCCAGCAGCTCTTGTGATGGGCTCAACTCGTCATAAGCAGGTGCTTTGCGGTGAATAGACGCTGTGAGTTCTTGACTGACAGGGCCACGCTCGTCGATGGGCGCACCGAGCACGTCCATGATGCGGCCCAATGTGGCTTTGCCCACAGGCACCGTGATGGGGTTGCCGGTGTTGGACACCATCAAGCCGCGGCGCAGGCCGTCGGATGAACCCAGTGCAATGGTTCGCACCACGCCGTCACCGAGTTGTTGCTGCACTTCCAATGTCAGGGCAGAGCCGTCCATTTTGAGGGCATCATAAATTTTGGGCATTTGATTGCGTGGAAATTCCACGTCAACCACGGCACCAATACATTGAACAATTTTTCCTTGGGCTTGCATTTTTCGCTCCAATAATTTGAATTAGCTGAACTGTCTTAATCGTCTTAGCCGCTGATCGCCGCAGCGCCAGAAACGATTTCGGACAATTCTTTCGTGATGGCTGCTTGACGAGTTTTGTTGTAAACGAGTTTGAGCTCGCCAATCACATTACCCGCGTTGTCTGTTGCGGCTTTCATGGCGACCATGCGAGCAGCGTGCTCGGAGGCCATGTTTTCTGCAACAGCTTGGTAAACCAAAGCTTCCGCGTAACGAACCAACAAGTCGTCAATGACGGCTTGTGCATCGGGTTCATACAAATAGTCCCAACCGTGATGCGTACCAGACGCCTTGGTTTCAGCTTCCATCTTGTCGGCCGACAAAGGCAACAACTGATCGATGGTGGGCTGCTGCGCCATGGTGCTGATGAACTTGTTGTAGCAAAGGTAAACCGCACTTAACTCACCGTTGGCATACGCATCGAGCATCACCTTGACGGGGCCGATGAGTTTTTCCAAATGGGGCTTGTCGCCCAAGTGAGTCACGTGAGAAACCACCTTGGCACCCACGCGGTTAAGGAAGCCCAAACCTTTGCTGCCAATGGCCACTGCTTGTGCGGTTTTGCCAGCCGATTGCGTTTCGCGCAATTGGGTGGTGACTGCACGCAACAAGTTGGTGTTTAAGCCGCCGCACAAACCTTTGTCTGTTGTGACCACAATGAAGCCGACAGCCTTGCCGTCAGAGTGCTTCATGTAAGCATGCACATATTCAGGGTTGGCCTGTCCGAGATTGCTCGCGATGGCGCGAATTTTCTCGGCATAAGGGCGAGCCGTGCGCATGCGCTCCTGCGCCTTGCGCATTTTGGAGACGGAAATCATCTCCATCGCTTTGGTGATCTTCTTGGTGTTTTCCACCGATTTGATCTTGGTGCGTAGTTCCTTGCCCGATGCCATCAGAGGCTCCTTTTGGTCAGGTAGAAATTAAGCAAAAGTTTTCTTGAAGGCGGCCACAGCAGCGTTCAACTCGGCTTCGGCGTCTTTGTCCAAAGCTTTGGTCTCTTCGATCTTGGCCAACAATGCGGCGCATTTGTCTTTGAGGTACGCGTGCAAACCACTTTCGAAGGACAGAATTTTCTTCACGTCCACGTCGTCCATGAAACCTTTGTTGACGGCGAACAAAGAAGCGCCCATCAGGCTGATGGACAAGGGGCTGTACTGAGCCTGCTTCAAGAGTTCTGTCACGCGGGCACCGCGGTCGAGTTGTTTGCGTGTGGACTCGTCCAAGTCGGAAGCGAACTGCGCGAACGCAGCCAATTCACGGTACTGCGCCAAGTCGGTACGGATACCGCCAGACTGACCCTTGATGACTTTGGTTTGAGCTGAGCTACCCACACGAGACACAGAAATACCAGCGTTAATCGCAGGGCGGATGCCGGCGTTGAACAAAGATGTTTCCAAGAAAATTTGGCCATCGGTAATAGAAATCACGTTGGTGGGCACGAAGGCTGACACGTCACCGGCTTGCGTCTCAATGATGGGCAAGGCTGTCAGTGAACCTGTTTTGCCTTTGACGGCGCCTTTGGTGAAGTGCTCAACATAGTCGGCATTCACGCGGGCTGCACGCTCGAGCAAACGGCTGTGGAGATAGAACACGTCGCCAGGGTAAGCTTCGCGGCCGGGTGGACGACGCAACAGCAAAGACACTTGACGATAGGCCACAGCTTGCTTAGACAGATCGTCATAAACAATCAGAGCGTCTTCGCCGCGGTCGCGGAAATACTCACCCATGGTGCAACCAGAGTAGGCTGACACATACTGCATGGCTGCGGATTCAGAAGCGGAGGCTGCCACCACGATGGTGTAAGCCATGGCGCCAGCTTGCTCCAACGCGCGAACCACGTTCTTGATGGAAGAAGCTTTTTGACCAATCGCCACATACACGCAGGTCATGTTTTGACCTTTTTGGTTGATGATGGCGTCGATGGCCACAGCTGTTTTACCAGTCTGACGGTCACCAATGATCAATTCACGCTGACCACGGCCCACGGGGACCATGGAGTCAATGGACTTCAAACCTGTTTGCATGGGCTGGTCAACAGATTTACGTGCGATCACACCCGGCGCAACCTTCTCGATCACGTCGGTCATCTTGGCGTTGATGGGGCCTTTGCCATCAATGGGCTGACCCAAAGCATTGACCACACGGCCAATCAACTCGGGACCCACAGGCACTTCCAAAATGCGGCCAGTACATTTGACGGTGTCGCCTTCAGAAATGTGTTCGTACTCACCCAAAATCACGGCGCCCACAGAGTCGCGCTCCAAGTTCAAAGCCAAACCGTAGGTGGCAACACCAGCGGCCGTAGCAGGGAACTCAAGCATCTCGCCTTGCATCACATCAGACAAACCGTGCACGCGCACGATACCGTCTGTGACCGACACCACGGTGCCTTGATTGCGAATGTCTGCCTCAGAAGACAAACCTTGAATTCGGCTCTTGATCAGCTCAGAAATTTCTGCTGGATTGAGTTGCATGACTCTTTCCTTCTTTCTTTAAATAGGTCTGGCCACCAACAGCATCAAGCTGTCAGAGCCGCTTTCATTTGTTCCAGACGGGCCTTGACGGAGGTGTCCAACACCTCGTCCCCCACAACCACGCACACGCCACCAATCAGTGACGCATCGATCTCAACACTGACGTTGAGTTTGCGGCCAAAGCGCTTTTCAAGTGTTCCAGACAGATCAGCCAAAGCGGCTGCATCAATAGGGAAAGCACTGTGAACGATCGCATCGGCTGTACCGCCTTGTGCATTTTTCAGTGCGCGAAATTGACTGGCAATTTCGGGCAAGGCCACAAGCCGACGGTTTTCAATGGCCAAACGCAAAAAGTGATGGGCTGCTTCTGGCAAGGTGCATTTCACAACGCCAGAAATAACTTCAAACACTTGCGCGTCAGACACCTTGGGGTTTTCTGAGAATTGCAACAGTTGCGAGTCGCTCGCAACAGCCGCAAGTTCATCAAGCCAAGCTGCAGTACCCGCGAGGTCGGCCGATTGCGCTTTGAAAAGCGCATCAGCGTAAGGGCGGGCGATGGTTGCAAGTTCTGCCATGGTCTTCTCGGACTGTTAAAAATTACAGCTCGGTCTTCAGTCGGCTCAACAGATCGGCATGAACACCCGCATTGACTTCCTTGCGGAGAATCTGCTCGGCGCCCTTCACAGCCAATGCCGCAACTTGCTCTCGCAAAGTTTCACGGGCATTCACTGTTTGTTGCTCTGCTTCAGCCTTGGCTGCCGCAATGATCTTGTTGCCTTCTTCAGTGGCACGGACTTTGGCTTCTTCGATGATCGTCAAAGCACGGCGCTCGGCGTCAGCCAAGCGAACAGCCGTTTCGTTGCGCGAGGTGGCCAATTCGGCTTCGACGCGCTGGTTGGCGGCGGCGAGTTCAGATTTGGCTTTGTCAGCAGCGGCAAGGCCGTCGGCGATTTTTTGAGCTCGTTCATCCAAAGCGCTTGCAAGGGGAGGCCACACGAATTTCATCGTGAACCAAACCAAAATTGCAAAAACAATGGCTTGAACAAACAGGGTTGCATTGATGCTCACGGCAACACCTTTCTTTTGGTTGTTGCAGGAATTACTTCAGAACAAACGGATTCGCGAAAGCGAACATCATGGCGATACCAACGCCAATCAAGAAAGCCGCGTCAATCAAACCAGCCAGCAAAAACATTTTGGTTTGCAGTTCGTTCATCAATTCAGGTTGACGCGCAGCAGCCTCAAGGTATTTGCTGCCCATGATGCCGATACCGATACATGCGCCAATGGCGCCCATGCCAATGATCAGGCCTGATGCCAGTGCGACGTAACCGAGGACGTGTTCCATTCCGTTCATATTGTTGCTCCTAAGATGTTGATGGAAAGTTTGAGAAAAAAACTAAATTGTGACGCTCAGTGAGCATCGTGCGCTTGACCGATGTAGACCAAAGTCAACATCATGAAAATGAAAGCCTGCAAAGCCACGATCAAGATATGGAAGACGGCCCAAATCGAGCCGGCGATCACGTGACCAATGGGCAACAAAATGCCCGTCAATGACATGGCGGCCGTGCCGCCCATCAACGCGATCAACATGAAAATCAGTTCGCCGGCATACATGTTGCCGAACAGTCGCATGCCGTGAGACACGGTTTTAGCGACAAATTCAATCATTTGGAAAACAAAATTGAAGGGCCACAAAATGGGGTGCGCACCAAAGGGCGCCGTGGTCAACTCATGAAACCAGCCGCCAAAGCCCTTGATCTTGATGTTGTAAAAAATGCAGATCAGCAACACCGACACAGACATGCCCAAGGTGCTGGACAAGTCGGCTGTGGGCACAACGCGGAAATAGTGAATGCTGTGGTCAACGCCAGTCCACTCGAACACCTTGTGAAACAAGTCAACGGGCAAGAAGTCCATTGAGTTGAGCAAGAAAATCCAAACGAAGACCGTGAGTGCTAAAGGCGATACCAGCTTGCGGCTTTGGGCATTGTGGATGATGCCCCTGGCCTGTGTGTCGACCATTTCGAACAAAATTTCGACAGCCGCTTGAAAACGACCAGGCACGCCTGATGTGGCCTTGCTGGCCGCTTTCCACAATAACAAACTGCCCACCAAGCCAAGAAAAACACCCCAAAAAATGGAGTCGAGGTTGAACACTGAAAAGTCAATCACACCTGACATCTCTTTGTTTTGGAGATGCTTCAGATGGTGGCCAATGTATTCACCGGCGCTAGGAGCAGTTTCAGCTGACATTCTCTAAGCTCTTTAAAATTTAACTTTTACGTTTCAACGCGGCCCACAGGGTGGAAAAAATTGCGCCAGGCAAACACCACCCAATAAACCTTCATCGTGACCACCAAGCCCACCATCATGGCAGGCCAACTCAAATCTTTGACCACCCACACCGCCGCATAAAGCATGGCAACCGTGAGGCCGATCTTGACAATTTCCCACAACAAAAACGCAAAAACCGCAGTTCCTGAGTTAATGGTGCTGGTTTTGCTGGTTAAGCCCCGGGCAAACAAAGCTGCAGGGATGACCACCGTCAATGCGCCATAAGCGGCAGACCCCGCAGCTGAAACCTGTCCCGTGACAAGCCAAGTTAAAACCGCAAGGACCCAACCCACCAACAGCTGAGCCAACAACACCCTCCAAACGGAGAGCAAGGGTTGCTGAAGCCGAAGCTTTTGAACCTCTTTTGAAGTCAAGGGCTTGAAGTCGTCCAAGCCATCATCTTCGTCAAGTTCGAATCGACTTATTCTGGTCATGTTTAATTACAACCAGGTTACAAATACCCGTGGTTCAGCAAAGCTCAGGATTATAGGTGAAAACCCACACGCCCAAAAGAGTCCACAATTGACAGTTGAAAAAAATCGGTCAATGCGACGTCTAACGCCGCCGAAAAGGAATTCAAAGTATGTATGAAATGATTAAATTTGCGCACTTGGCCGCAGGCACCGTGTGGATGGGCGGAATGACTTTCATGATTTGGGCGCTTCGTCCTGTGGCCATTGCGCAATTGGAACCCGTTCAACGCCTGCCCTTGTTGGCCGCTGTGTTGAGTCGTTTTTTCAAAGGGGTGGCGCTGTGCGTGTTGATCTTGCTCGCCACGGGCGGCCTCATGCTGATGGGCGTTGACATGAAATTAGCCCCGATAGGATGGCATGCCATGCTGGGGCTTGGCACGTTGATGTGCCTCATTTTTGGGCATTTGTATTTTGGACCCTTTAGAAAATTGAACCGCGCAATTACGGAAAACGATTTAGCGGCGGCAGGCCTTCAACTCACCAAAATCCACCCCTTGGTGCTTACCAACTTTGTTTTGGGCTGGTTGGCGATTGGCGCTGTGGTGATCTGGCGTTAACATGAGCGCCTCCATCAAGCCTCCAAATTCTGCCGAGCTGACACAGGGCGCTATGACTGCCAATGAGAGCGCCGACACTCGACAAGCCTCCTTGATTGAGTACCCCTGCGACTTCCCTGTCAAAGTCATGGGCGCTAGCGTCCCGGGGTTTGCTGAAGCCATGGCCGAGCTGGTGCAACAACACGACCCCTGCTTTAGCCCCGCCACCATCGAAATGCGGCCCAGCAAAGCTGGCAACTACCTCAGCCTCACCCTGACCATTCGGGCCACCAGTCGCAGCCAACTTGACAACCTCTATCTTGCACTGACCTCGCACCCCATGGTGAAGGTGGCGCTTTAAGATTGCGCGGCAGAGGGGCTAGAAAAGAATGCGAATAATTTAACCATGCATGTCAAATCACTGGGCTTGGTGCCATACGGGGAGGTCTACCAAGCCATGCAAGATTTCACTGCGGCTAGAACCACAGAAACAACGGACGAGTTGTGGCTTTGCCAGCATCCACCCGTTTTCACACAGGGCCTGGCGGGATTAGCCGGTCATGTGTTAAACGCTGGCAACATTCCCGTGATTCAAACCAACCGCGGTGGACAGGTCAGCTATCACGGGCCGGGTCAAATCATGGCTTATCCCTTGATCAATTTGCAACGCGCAGGTTATTTTGTCAAAGAATATGTTTACCGCCTTGAAGAGGCCGTCAATCGCACCCTGACGCATTTTGGTGTGACAGGGCATCGCGTGGCCAATGCACCCGGCATCTATGTCCGTTTGGCCGATCCTTTTTCCCATGCGGCCCTGACGGGGCCGGCGCATCCACTCGACCCCTTCAAGGGCCTCGGCAAAATTTGCGCACTGGGCATCAAAATCAGCCGCCAATGCAGTTATCACGGCTTGGCATTGAATGTTCACATGGACCTCGAACCCTTTGCTCGCATCAACCCCTGCGGCTATGCGGGCTTGCAAACCGTGGACCTTTCTACAATGGGCGTTCACGCCACGTGGGAAGCCACCGCCGAAGTCTTGGCTGACAAGCTCACTTCCCTGCTGGCGCCCTAGTTCTGAAAGAATGCAATGACCAAAGATACCGACACCTTGCGCCCTGTGGTGCGTGAAGTGCAAACCCTCGAAAACTACGATGCCTCCGCCAAGCAAAAGGCGGCGGCCAAGTTGTCTCGCATTCCCATTAAAGTGGAAGCTGGTGAAATTCTCAAAAAACCTGACTGGATTCGCGTCAAGGCAGGCTCACCCACCACGCGCTTTTATGAAATCAAAGACATCCTGCGCAAAAACAATTTGGTGACGGTGTGTGAAGAAGCCAGCTGCCCCAACATTGGTGAGTGCTTCGGCAAAGGCACAGCCACCTTCATGATCATGGGCGACAAATGCACACGCCGTTGCCCCTTTTGCGATGTTGGCCATGGCCGGCCCGACCCGCTCGATGTCAATGAGCCCACAAACTTGGCCCGCACCATTGCCGATTTGAAATTGAGCTACGTGGTCATCACCAGTGTTGACCGCGACGATTTGCGCGATGGCGGCGCAGGTCACTTTGTAGACTGCATTCGCGAAACACGCGCACTCTCCCCGCAGACGCAAATTGAAGTCTTGGTGCCCGACTTTCGTGGCCGTGATGATCGCGCTTTGGACATTCTCAAAGCCGCGCCACCCGATGTGATGAACCACAACTTAGAAACCGTGCCGCGTTTGTACAAAGAGGTGCGCCCTGGTTCAGACTATCAATTTTCTTTGCAGTTGTTGAAGAAATTCAAAGCACTGTTTCCGCATGTGCCCACCAAAAGTGGCCTGATGGTGGGTTTGGGAGAAACTGACGAAGAAATTCTGCAAGTGATGCACGACATGCGAGAGCACAACATTGAAATGCTCACCTTGGGTCAGTACCTGGCACCGTCCACCAGTCACTTGACCGTGAAGCGCTATGTTCATCCCGACACCTTCAAAATGTTTGAAAACAAAGCCTACGAGATGGGCTTCAAACATGCGGCAGTGGGGGCCATGGTGCGTTCAAGTTACCATGCCGATCAGCAGGCCCACGCAGCCAACTCCGCCAGCCTAGCTGGCCAGTAAGCTGGCAGGGTCCTCTGACGCCAGCACTTGCTGCGCCAAGACTTTGAGCTTGTCGGTGTCGGAGCGCAAAATTTGCTGTTTCACCAACAACACTTGCGAGGGGTGCATAGAGAAGCTCCTCAAGCCCATGCCCAGCAACAGACGCGTCATGCTCACATCGCCGGCCATTTCTCCGCAAACCGACACGCTCTTGCCTTGTGCAGCGCCTTCTGCAATGGTGTCGGCCACCAGCCGCAGAACCGCAGGGTGCAAAGGGTCGTAGAGATGCGCGACGCTTTCATCGGCGCGGTCAATGGCCAAGGTGTACTGAATCAAGTCGTTGGTGCCAATCGACAAAAAGTCGAAATGCTTTAAGAAGAGTTTGAGCGACAAGGCGGCCGCGGGAATTTCTATCATGGCGCCCAAACGAACAGGGCCGTAAACCACGCCTCGGACATCCAAGTCATGTTGGGCTTGCTTGACCAAGGCCAGCGTCTGATGAATTTCGCTGGCATGCGCCAGCATGGGTACCAGCAAATTGACTTTGCCCCATGCAGCCGCGCGCAAAATAGCACGCAGTTGGGTCAAGAACATTTCGGGGTCGGCCAAACTCCAGCGAATGGCACGCAAACCCAGCGCAGGGTTTAAATGCGCAGCGTCATGGCGCGCTTCGTCCAAGGGCTTGTCAGCGCCCACGTCGACTGTGCGAATGGTGACTGGCAATCCCTTCATGCCTTCCACCGCTCGCTTGTATTGGTTAAATTGCTCTTCTTCTTCAGGCAGGTTGCCTTGCCGTCCCATGAACAAAAATTCACTTCGAAAGAGTCCAACGCCCACCGCGCCAGCCAATAACGCGGCGTCAGTGTCCTCAGGCATTTCGATGTTGGCCAACAATTCAATGATTTGGCCATCAATGGTGACAGCGGGCGTGTGCCTGAGACGCGTTAAGCGTTCACGCTCCAAATCACCTTGGCGTTGCTTGAAACCATACTCAGCCAAGATGATGGACGACGGGTCGACAATGACCACGCCCGCATCACCATCAATGATGATCCAGTCGTCTTGTCGAATGAGGTGGCTGGCGCTGCGCGCACCCACCACCGCCGGAATGTCCAAGCTGCGCGCCACAATGGCTGTGTGCGATGTTTTGCCGCCAACGTCGGTGACAAAACCCGTGAACACACTTTGCTTAAATTGCAACATGTCAGCAGGCGACAAATCGTGCGCCACCAAGATCAAGGGCACGTCCATGGTGTCGCCCAACTGCAACTCTTGTTGCGGGCGGGCAGTCGGCTTGATGCGCACCACGGGCGAGCCGCCTTTCAAAAAGTGCAAGATGCGCTCAGTCACCTGCTCTAGGTCCGATTTGCGCTCCCGCAAGTAGGCGTCTTCCATCTCGTCAAACTGTCGCGCAATGACTTCCATCTGGCTGGTCAAGGCCCATTCGGCGTTGTAATAACGCTTTTCAATCCACTGCTTCAAGCCAGCAGACAAGGTCTCATCTTCAAGCAGCATCAGATGAACGTCTAAAAGTGCGCCCAACTCGGGGGGTGCGTCTGCAGTCAATTCAACTTGAAGTCGTTTGAGTTCGTCAACAACCGCATTTCGTGCTTGCCGCAACCTGTCAATTTCAGCAGCAACTTGGTCGGGCAAAATGAAATAGTGGGCCACGTCCACGCGGCTGGACGCCACCAGCACCGCGCGCCCCATGGCGATGCCACGCGCGACCGCCAGACCATGGATGCTGAAAGTCATTCACCCTCGCCAAACTTGTCGGCAATCATGGCAAGCATGGCCTCCATGGCTTCTTGCGCTTGATCGCCTTCGGTGTCCAAAACGACTTCACTGCCCATGCCCGCGGCCAACATCATGACGCCCATGATGCTTTTGGCATTGACCCGTCGCTCGCCCTTGGTCATCCAAATTTCGCAGGGAAAACTGCCTGCCAATTTGGTTAACTTGGCCGACGCACGGGCGTGAAGTCCGAGCTTATTGCTGATGGTCGTTGTAGCTTGGGGCATGTCGAGGTCCTGTTTGATTTTGAGGTGCGATGCATCCTACCGGCATGATGCCTTGAGACCCGCCAGCTTGTGCACGGGCGGCTAAGGCTTCCAAAGTTTCATGACGGTAACACACGCTTCGAAGCAACATGGGCAAATTGACACCCGCCAACAAGCGCGTGTCAATGCCATTGTTGAGTTTTTGGGCCACGTTGGATGGCGTGGCACCGAAGACGTCACTCAACAGCAGCACCTCGGTGGCGTTGAGTTGATTCATGGCCTCCTTGGCCAACATTAAACTGGTCTCTGGGCTGTCTGAAGGGGCAATGTCCAATGCCGATACGCCTGTCGCGCATTCTGGAAATACATGCAAAGCGCACTCGCGCAATGCCGAGGCCAAGGGAGCATGTGCAATGATGAGAATTCCAATCATGCTGAATTATGGCGGTTTGCCCAATGAAAATAAACATAGGCCCCTACTGCACAAACACCAAAGACTGAAAATGCCAATTGGAAGGCCTGTACAGGGCTGCTGCCCATTGACTTGAAGATGTCAACGGCCACGCCGATCCCCCACTGAACCAAAAACACGCCGGCAAAAATAACCAGGTTGTAGGCCGACAGTGCACGGCCCGCCAATGACGGCGGAAAGGCCAAGGCCACTGCGGGTTGCGCCAATGACACAAAGGTACTGGTGACACAAAACACGGTCAGGGCAATGGCGGTGGCAGGACCCAAATCGGGCCCAGCCCAAATTAAATAGGCCAAAGACACAAAACTCATGGGTTGGCCATAGGCAATCAATTGGTTGGCTGAAATGCCGCGTTGTGCCAGCTTGGGTGTGACCAGCCCCCAGGTCCAAAAGGTCAAGAGCATGGTGAGGTTCAGGCCAAACAAACCCGTGGCCACCTCGATGGGCGTATAGCCGCCCACCACGGTCATCCAAGGGCCGGCCCACAGGGTTTGCACGGCCACCAAGCCTGCGTAGGAAACACAGCCCAAGGGCGCCATTCTCCAAAAATAGGGGTTTCGCCAAATGGGCGCGTAGCCTTTCTCTTCATCTTGGAGTTGCTCGTTGTTGTTGGCTCGAACTTCCCAAGCGGGTGCAAGCTTCAGCATCACCAACATGGCCACCAACAACATGACCGCGAGACATACAAACAAAAAGCGCCAACCGGTATAGGGCATGAGCCATTGCACCGGCAAGGTAGAAGCCAGCATGCCCAAAGATCCCGTCATGAGCATCCATGAATTGGCGCGCAATTGTGTGCCTGCATCCATCCAGCGACGGTAGCCTGTGAGTGGCGCCATCAAGCAGGCACTCACGCCCACACCACATAAAAATCTGGCCAACCAAAGACCCAGAAAACTGTTGGCCATTGAAAAGCAAACACAGCCAAGGACGGCAACACTCAAGAAAGACAGAATAACTTTTTTGGGGCCGTGTTTGTCAAGCAGTTTGCCCATCGGTAGTTGGGTGGCTGAAAAACCGACAAAGTAGCCCCCTGCCAACAAGCCTAAATCTTGCGCTGACAAAGACAACTCCTGCGTCAAGGTGGGCGACAAAGTGGCTGTGATGGCGCGAATGAGGGTGGACAGGAAGTAAGCATATGCAAAAGCCAGAAAGACCCACAGCATTTGGCGCCGCGCTAGCAGAGAACTGGATTGGAGGCTCACGGCAGTTTCACGCTTTCAAAAAAAGGGGCTGTTTGTGGTTCATTCTGAAACCCGCTGAGGGTGCTGTGATAAACCACCAAATGCACCAAGCGCACGGCATCGCCTTCTACGTGAGAAAACCATGCCGCTTGGGCGTAAACAGCTTGTTGATTGGGTCCGGTGCCTTTGGCCTTTAAGCGCAAGGTGCCGGGCAACACCGACCCTTTTGGAATCGACCATTGAACGTTCTCTGCGCCTTGTGCTTTCATGTTTTGAAGCGTGGCTTGTCGCCATCCGTTCAACACTTCGTTTCGGTTGACCGATGCAGGCAGCTGGGTGGACATGACGGCCCAAACAGCATCATTGGCCTCGCAGCCCGCCACGACCAACGCCAAAGCTTGCCCCGCCATTTGAACTGTTTTATGCGTACGGTCGGGCTTGCAGGGAAGCTCCAAGCTCAATTGGGTGCCCTCCATTTGAATGGCACGCCAATTCAAACTGGGCTGACACCCAGTCAAAACTTGGAGCGACAGGATCCCAACAAAAAGAAAGATGAATCGCATTTTCAACATCGCTAGATTATCGTTCCGAGCATGACAGATTGTTTTTCGCGACAATAAGGCTATGAATTCACTTGACGGCATTCGCATACTCGACCTTTCCCGCGTTTTAGCGGGCCCTTGGTGCACCCAAACATTGGCCGACTTGGGCGCTGATGTGATCAAAATAGAGCGCCCAGGTGCCGGCGATGACACGCGCAGTTGGGGTCCGCCCTTTTTAAAAGATGCGCAAGGAAATGACACGCCCGAGGCCGCGTATTATCTTGGTACCAATCGAAATAAGCGCTCACTCTCTTGCGATATTTCAAAGCCAGAGGGGCAAGCACTGATTCGTGAGCTCGTGACGCATTGCGATGTCTTCATTGAAAATTTCAAGGTCGGCGACATGGCGCGTTATGGCCTCGACTATCCCAGCTTGCAGGTGCTTAACCCTCGCTTGGTGTATTGCAGCGTGACAGGCTTTGGGCAAACTGGGCCTTACGCAGATCGCGCGGGTTATGACTACGCCATTCAAGGCATTGGTGGCTTGATGAGTGTCACGGGCGAACGCGATGACTTGGGGGGTGGGCCCCAAAAAGTAGGCGTTGCAGTGGCCGACTTGTTTACCGGCATGTATGCCACCGTGGGCATTTTGGCGGCGCTACGACATGCTGAAAAAACGGGCTTTGGGCAGTTTGTCGACATGGCGCTGCTGGACACCCAAGTGGCCATGCTGGCCAATTTGGGGGCCAATTATTTGGTCAGTGGCAAAGTACCGACGCGCGCGGGCAATGCCCATCAAAACATCGTGCCCTATCAAGTGTTTGAGGTGATGCCTGCGCTGGGTGCAGGCCATCAAGCTCGAGACCACCTCATTTTGGCGGTGGGCAATGACAGTCAATTTGCAAAGTTTTGCGCGGTGGCAGGCCATGCAGAACTGGCTGCCGATCCGCGATTTGCCAAAAACACCGACCGCGTCAAAAACCGTGCAGTGTTGGTGCCCATGCTTGAAAAAATCATGATGACACGAAACAAAGCAAGCTGGTTGGCTGCGCTTGAAGCGGCCAAAGTGCCTTGTGGTGCCATCAATAACTTAAACGAAGTCTTTCAAGACCCGCAGGTATTGGCCAGGCAAATGGTCAACAACTGGCAGCACCCTCTCCAAGCAGATTTAAAGTTGGTCGCAAGCCCTTTAAAGCTCAGCCTCACGCCTGTGCAGCAAGCGCATGTGCCGCCGCAATTGGGTCAACACAGCAGCGAGGTGCTGCAAGAAGTATTGGGCTACAGCCATGCTCAAATAGAGGGGCTCAAAAGCAAAGGCATCATTTGATGCCTTGCAGATTTTCACTTTGCGCTAAACATTGTGCGGCTTCTCAGAAGCCAGCCCTCAGTCTTTTCGGAAGGTGTCGTGGCAGCCTTTGCAGGTAGAAGCAGCTGGGCCAAACGCTGTTTTGAGTGCGTCCACATTGCCAACTTTGGCGGCAGCGGCCAGCTTGGTTACCTCGCCTTGCATTTTGTCGGCAGCCTCTTTGAACTTGGCGGTGTCTTTCCAGATTTCCGGCTTAGCGCGTGTTTCACCTTTGTCGCTGCCTTCGACAAACGAAGCCCAATGCAATTTGGACATGGCGGCGGCAATGTCGGCGTTTTCGGCAGCCAGTTTGGCGTCGTAGGGTGCTTTGCCATTGGCCATGGCACCGACACGGCCAAAGTGTGCGCTCAAAATAGTGAAACTGGCCTTGCGGTATTTGATGGCGTCTTCTGGCTTTGCAAACTGCGCAGAAGCAGGCAAAGACAGGAGCAAAGTGGTGAGACCTGTCACAATGGTTAAAAGTTTTTTCATGGTTGAATCCTGAGTTAGGCTGATGGATGCGTTTGAGCTTTGAGTTTCGCTAAGTTTCGCATGTTTTAAAATTTATTGCAGGCAGAAAGCCTTTCAAAAAAAAGCATTTCATGAATCAAATTCGCGTTTGGGATTGGCCGACCCGCCTGTTTCACTGGTCATTGGCTTTGTTGTTTGTGGCCCTTGTGGTCTCAGGCCAAATCGGTGGCAATGCCTTGGTTTGGCATTTTCGTGCGGGCTATGCGGTCTGCAGCCTTTTGCTGTTCAGGTTCATTTGGGGGTTTGTGGGCGGTCATTGGTCGCGCTGGCGCCAATTGAGTTGCTCACCCCGATCCATCCAACAATACCTGCGTCAGCAGAACAGCGAGCCTGAATCCAAAGACACTTATTTAGGCCACAACCCTTTGGGGTCTTTGTCTGTTATTGTGTTGCTCAGTGTGTTGTGCTTGCAAATTGCAACAGGCCTCTTCAGCGACGATGAAATTGCCAATGCGGGCCCCCTGACCATTTTTGCCTCAGAGGTCACCATTCAATGGGCCACTTTCTGGCACGCCGAAATTGGCAAGCTTATTTTGTTTGTTTTAGTGGGTCTTCACATTGGTGCTATCGCATGGTACTTTTGGAAGAAGCAAAACAATCTCCTCAAAGCCATGCTCACGGGTGACAAATTCAGCGCAATCCCTGCAACCTCCTCCCAAGATGGGCCCATCGCTTGGTTTAAGGGCTTGTTGGTTTTGTTGCTCAGCGCCGCATTGGTGTATGCCCTGATCTCGATGGGCGTTTGAGGCTGCCTGCTGAAGGCATTTCAAGGCTAAACTTTGCTACCGACCTCTACAGCGACCCCCTTGTCAGCCCCTTCCTCACCTCTTGTCTCCCTCATCGTGCCTGTCAGTGCCGAGGAGATTAACGCCACACGCGACATCTTTCTGGAATATGCAGGCACCCTGAATGTAGACCTCGGCTTTCAAAATTTTGAAGCCGAGTTGCAAGATTTGCCAGGTGAGTATGAAGCAACTCGCGGCGCTCTTTTGTTGGCCATGGTGGGCCATGAGGTGGCCGGCTGTTGCGCCCTTCGTCCCTTGGACGCTGCCGATGCGCCCAATGCCTCAGAAATGAAACGCTTGTATGTCAGGCCTGCATTTAGGCGTTTTGGCTTAGGACGTCAATTGGCCGAGGCCATGATGGACGCTGCACGTCGCCATGGTTACAGCTGCATATTGCTCGACACCCTCGATGAAATGGAAACAGCCCGCGCCTTGTACGAAGAATTGGGCTTTGAAGAGGTGCCGCCTTACTATCACAACCCAGTGCCTGGTGCCCACTATCTCCGCGTCTTGCTTTGAAGGGGCGCCAGTTCTGTTTGTCTTAAAAAATGGCCGCGCTCAAGCCTTGGCTTGAGAGAGCATGGTGTCGGCGTCACTCACTTCAAATTTGCCTGGGCCTTCTACGTTCAAGGTCACAAGCTTGCCATCTTTCACCAACATGGAATAACGGTTGCTGCGCAACCCCATGCCGCGGGCGGTGAGGTCCAGGGTGAGACCAACGGCTTGGGTAAATTCGGCGCTACCGTCGCCCATCATTCTGACCTTGCCTGTTGAATGTTGATCACGGCCCCAAGCGCCCATGACAAAAGCATCGTTCACGCTCACACACCAAATTTCATCCACGCCAGCTGCTTTCAAGGCTTCGAACTGGTCCACATAACCAGGCACATGTTTGGCAGAGCATGTGGGGGTGAAAGCACCAGGCAAGGCAAACAAAGCAATGGTTTTGCCAGCGGTCGCTTCTGCCACGTTCACAGGGTTGGGGCCAATGCTACAGCCATTGCCTTCAACTTCGACAAATTCCGTTAACGTAACGGCGGGGAGTGTGTCACCAACTTTGATCATGTTTTTTCCTTCAAGGGTTTGTAAATGGTTTTAAGAGAGTTTGTGAGATGAAAAAGACGAAAAAAAACGACCCACAATTGTGAGTCGTTTTTAAAAGTTGCGTAAAACGTAAGCTTATTCGGCTTAAACCGTCTCAGCTTTCTCTACCAAACGGGTGGCAACCCAGTTTTTGGTTTTAGAAATTGGCTTGCTTTCTGTGATTTCAATCACATCGCCCAAACCATAAATTCCTGTTTCGTCGTGTGCGTGGTACTTGCTTGATTTGGCAACAATCTTGCCGTACAAAGCATGTTTCACGCGACGCTCTACCAAGACCGTTACGGTTTTGGCGCGTTTGTCGCTGACCACCTTGCCGATCAAGGTGCGCTTGAGGGATGTTTTAGCTTCCGTCATGGTCACTCCTTATTTGGCGGCTTGCTTTTGGGCAAGTATGGTTTTGGCGCGAGCGATGCTGCGACGGGTTTCGCGCAGTTGGTTCGTGTTGCCGAGTTGCTGAGTGGCTTTTTGCATGCGCAAATTGAAATGGGCCCTTTGCAGGTCCTTGATTTCTTTGGCCAAACCAGCTTCGTCTTGGGTTCGCAGTTCAGTGGTGTTCATATTGAGTTCTCCTGAATTACTGGCCAATCATGCGTGCGACAAACGTCGTGCGCAAGGGCAGTTTGGCTGCGGCCAATTTAAATGCTTCGCGGGCCAATTGCTCTGGCACGCCAACGATTTCGTACAACACTTTACCGGGCTGAATTTCAGCCACGTAGTACTCAGGGTTGCCCTTACCGTTACCCATACGCACCTCTGCAGGTTTTGTAGAGATTGGCTTGTCGGGGAAGACACGGATCCAGATACGGCCGCCACGCTTCACGTGACGAGAAATTGCACGACGTGCAGCTTCAATCTGACGGGCCGTCAAACGGCCGCGGTCGGTGGACTTGAGACCGAAATCACCAAACGCCACCGTGTTGCCACGGGTTGCGACGCCGGTGTTGCGGCCCTTTTGTTCCTTACGGAACTTTCTGCGAGCGGGTTGCAGCATGTTTACTCTCCTTTGGCACCGTCAGCTGCTGCAGCTGGCGCGACTACTTTGCGTACGCGCTTAACGGTGGGTTTGACATCACCACCTGCTTCGGCGGGCTTATCGCTGCCGTCAACAGGTGCTGTGTTGGTGCCACCAGCGCGGCGGGGTGCACCGCGTGCTGGCGGCCGGTCACCCGGGCGAGCATCACGACGCGGGCCGCGAGGGCGACGCTCTTCTTCTTGACGGGGCTCTGCCAATGCGGGTGCATCGTTACGGCCCAAGGTGTCACCTTTGTAGACCCAGACCTTCACACCGATCACACCGTAGGTGGTCTTGGCTTCAGAAGTGCCGTAGTCAATGTCTGCGCGCAAAGTGTGCAATGGCACGCGGCCTTCACGGTACCACTCTGTACGTGCAATCTCGATACCGTTCAAACGGCCAGCAGACATGATCTTGATGCCGAGGGCACCCAGACGCATGGCGTTTTGCATGGCGCGCTTCATGGCACGGCGGAACATGATCCGCTTTTCGAGCTGTTGTGTGATGCTGTCAGCAATCAGTTGGGCATCGATTTCGGGCTTGCGCACTTCTTCGATGTTGACGGCCACTGGCACACCCAAACGAGCGGAAAGTTCTTTTTTCAAGCTCTCGATGTCTTCGCCTTTTTTGCCAATGACCACACCCGGACGTGCCGAGAAAATGGTGATGCGTGCATTTTTAGCGGGACGCTCGATGAGGACGCGTGCCACGGCAGCGTTCTTCAACTTGGCTTTGAGGTATTCACGAACCTTGATGTCTTCGGCCAACATGCCGGCGAAATCACGGTTGCTTGCGTACCAACGGCTTGCCCAGTTGCGGCTGACCGAAAGGCGGAAGCCGGTAGGATGGATTTTTTGTCCCATATTCTTGCTAGGCCTTTCAGTTGCCAACCGTCACATACACGTGGCATGTGGGCTTGCTGATACGGTTGCCACGGCCTTTGGCGCGGGCAGTGAATCGCTTGAGAGTGGCGCCTTGTTCGACGTAGATGGTTTTCACCTTCAGCTCGTCGATGTCAGCACCGTCGTTGTGTTCAGCGTTGGCAATGGCGGACTCCAAAACCTTCTTCACAATACCAGCAGCTTTTTTCTGCGTGAATGCGAGGATGTTCAGAGCTTGATCCACTTTTTTGCCGCGAATTAAATCGGCGACCAGGCGGCCTTTATCGACCGACAAACGGACGCCCCTGAGGACTGCACGTGTTTCCATGGTCTTTCCTTATTTCTTCTGGACTTTTTTGTCCGCTGGATGACCCTTGAATGTCCGGGTCAAAGCGAATTCACCCAGCTTGTGGCCAACCATTTGGTCAGTCACATAAACAGGCACGTGTTGCTTGCCGTTGTGCACAGCAATGGTCAAACCGATGAAATCGGGCAAGACCATAGAACGACGTGACCATGTTTTGATGGGCTTTTTGTCTTTCGTTGCAACGGCTTTTTCAACCTTGGCAACGAGGTGATGGTCAACGAATGGACCTTTTTTAAGTGAGCGAGTCATTGGCTACCCTTTACTTCTTGCGACGCGACACGATCATGACCTGCGTGCGCTTGTTGTTACGGGTACGGTAGCCCTTGGTCAGGTTACCCCATGGGTCAACTGCATGACGGCCTTCACCGGTACGACCTTCGCCACCACCGTGGGGGTGATCCACAGGGTTCATGGCCACACCGCGAACGGTAGGACGAATGCCCATCCAACGCTTCACACCGGCTTTGCCCAAACGGCGCAGGCTGTGTTCTTCGTTGGCAACTTCACCAATGGTGGCACGGCAATCGATGTGAATCTTGCGAACTTCACCGGAACGCATACGCACCTGAGCGTAGATGCCTTCACGCGCCAACAATGTGGCAGAAGTACCCGCAGAGCGAGCGATTTGAGCGCCGGCGCCTGGTTTCAATTCGATGCAGTGAATGGTGGAACCCACTGGGATGTTGCGAATGGGCAATGTGTTGCCTGCACGGATCGGAGCTTCCGAACCGGACAGCAATGTAGCGCCCACCTCCAAACCACGGGGTGCAATGATGTAGCGACGCTCACCGTCTGCGTAGCAGACCAGCGCGATGTGCGCTGTGCGGTTAGGGTCGTACTCAATGCGTTCCACTTTGGCGGGAATGGCATCTTTGTTGCGTTTGAAGTCAACCACACGGTAGTGATGTTTGTGGCCACCACCCTTGTGACGGGTTGTGATGTGGCCGTTGTTGTTGCGACCCGCTTTTTGATGCTGCGCTTCGAGCAAAGGCGCGTAGGCCTCGCCTTTGTGCAGGTGATCACGGGTGACCTTCACCACGCCACGTTGGCCAGGTGAGGTTGGTTTGAGTTTAATGACTGCCATGATTAAGCGGCCTCCCCTGACAGGTTCAGCTCTTGACCGGGCATCAAGGTGACATAGGCTTTGCGAACATTGTCGCGACGGCCGATGGTCTTGCCAAAACGCTTGGTCTTGCCTTTGGTGTTCACCACAGACACGCCCTTAACGTCCACCTTGAACAACAACTGCACAGCAGCTTTGATCTCAGGCTTGGTAGCGTCCTGCAGCACTTTGAATGTGACGGCGTTTGATTTTTCTGCAACCATGGTGGCCTTCTCGGACACGATGGGGGCAACCAACACAGCCATCAGACGACCTTCGTCAAACTTTTGTGTGCTCATGCGAACATCTCCTTGAGTTTGTCGACAGCGCCTTTGGTGACGAGCACTTTCTTGAAGTGCACCAAAGAAACTGGATCGGCGTAACGGGGCTCAACAATCAGGATGTTGACCAGATTGCGAGAAGCCAAATAGAGGTTTTCGTCAACTTCTTCTGCAATGACCAAGACAGAGTCGAGGTTCATGGCTTTGAACTTGGCAGCCAACTGCTTGGTTTTGGGCGACTCAACCTTGAGGGAGTCAACCACAGCCAAACGGCCTTCGCGTGCCAATTGAGAGAAGATAGAAGCCATACCTGCACGGTACATTTTCTTGTTGATCTTCTGCGTGAAGTTCTCGTCGGGCATGTTCGGGAAAATCCGACCGCCGCCGCGCCACAAAGGCGAAGAAGTCATACCAGCACGAGCACGACCAGTGCCTTTTTGCTTGAATGGCTTCTTGGTTGAGTGGTGAACTTGTTCACGGTCTTTTTGAGCGCGGGTGCCTTGACGGGCATTGGCTTGGTAAGCCACCACGATCTGGTGAATCAGGTCTTCGTTGTAGGCACGACCGAACACGGTTTCTGGCGCATCAAATTTAGATGAGGCCTGACCTTGGTCGTTGAGGAGTTCGAGCTGCATCAGTTCGCTCCTTTTGCTTTAATGGCGGGACGCACAGTGACGAAGCCACCTTTTGAGCCAGGGATTGCGCCTTTGATCAGGAGCAAGCCGCGGACTTCGTCCACACGCACCACGTCGAGGTTTTGGGTGGTGCATGTGACATCACCCATGTGACCGGACATGCGCTTACCAGGAAACACACGACCTGGGTCTTGCGCCATAGAGATGGAGCCAGGCACGTTGTGCGAACGGCTGTTACCGTGCGATGCGCGCTGTGACTTGAAGTTGTGACGCTTGATGGTGCCTGCAAAGCCTTTACCAATGGAGGTGCCTTGCACGTCCACTTTTTGGCCCACAGCAAACACAGTAGCGGGCACAGCAGCGCCAGCGGCGTACTGAGCTGCCGTATCGGCGGTCACTTTAAATTCTTGAATGATTTCACCGGCTTCGACGCCTGCTTTCGCAAGGTGACCGGCAATAGGCTTGGTGACACGCGAAGCTTTGCGCGCGCCAAACGTTACCTGCAGGGCAACGTAGCCATCGTTCTCTTGGGTTTTAACCTGGGTCACGCGGTTGCTGGAAACATCTACCACTGTGACGGGCACTGTGTCCCCATCATCAGTGAACAGACGCATCATGCCCACCTTGCGGCCCAGCAACCCTAGGGAGTTGCTAAGACTCATGTTGTTTTCTCCAAAACTCCCACCCCAGCCACTTCAATTGGCAGCTGAGCTATAACTTACGCTATGCAAGTTAATGTGAAAGAAGGTTAATAAATCTCGGCCCAAATTGGGCAGAGCCTCGAATTATAGCCGCAGGCAAAGAATCTTGGCAAGCGGTTTTTTCAAGTCTTTTTTGAGGGCTCTTTCAGACCTCGAAGAGGGCATTGCAAACCCAGTTTCCCGGGCTGGCTATGCCTCAACTATTTTTAAATTGCAAATTACTGCAATTTGATTTCAACGTCGACGCCAGCGGGCAGGTCCAACTTCATCAAGGCGTCTACAGTTTTGTCTGTAGGGTCGACGATGTCCATCAGGCGCTGATGCGTGCGGATTTCGAACTGGTCACGGCTGGTTTTGTTAACGTGCGGTGAACGCAGAATGTCAAATCGCTTCATGCGAGTTGGCAAAGGCACGGGGCCTTTGACAATGGCGCCTGTGCGCTTGGCCGTGTCAACGATCTCAGCAGCAGACTGGTCGATTAATTTGTAGTCAAACGCTTTGAGGCGAATGCGGATTTTTTGTTTTGCAGACATGTTGTTGCTCCAAACTTAAGTGTTGTGAATTAAGCGAGGATTTTGGCAACAACGCCAGCGCCCACAGTGCGGCCGCCTTCGCGAATCGCAAAACGCAAACCTTCTTCCATGGCGATCGGGTTGATCAACTTCACAGTGATCGACACGTTGTCGCCTGGCATCACCATCTCTTTGCCTTCTGGCAATTCGATCGCGCCTGTCACGTCCGTCGTGCGGAAGTAAAACTGGGGGCGGTAGTTGTTGAAGAACGGTGTGTGACGACCGCCTTCATCTTTGGACAAGACATAGATCTCGCCTGTGAAGTGTGTGTGGGGCTTGATCGAGCCGGGCTTGCACAGCACTTGGCCGCGCTGCACGTCTTCGCGCTTGGTGCCGCGCAGCAAAATACCCACGTTGTCGCCCGCTTGGCCTTGGTCCAACAATTTGCGGAACATCTCAACGCCAGTACATGTGGTTTTTTGCGTATCAGCAATACCCACGATTTCAATCTCTTCGCCGACCTTCACGATACCGCGCTCGATACGGCCCGTCACCACTGTGCCGCGGCCTGAGATGGAGAACACGTCTTCCACAGGCATCAAGAATGCACCGTCCACTGCGCGGTCAGGCGTAGGGATGTAGGAATCCAAAGCGTCTGCCAACTTCATGATGGCCTCTTCGCCCAAAGCACCCTTGTCGCCTTCCAAAGCCAGCTTGGCTGAGCCGTGAATGATGGGCGTGTCGTCGCCTGGGAAGTCGTACTTGGACAACAACTCGCGCACTTCCATCTCCACCAACTCGAGCAACTCGGCGTCGTCCACCATGTCGCACTTGTTCAAGAAAACGATGATGTAAGGCACGCCCACCTGGCGCGCCAACAAAATGTGCTCACGGGTCTGGGGCATGGGGCCGTCAGCCGCAGAGCACACCAAAATGGCGCCGTCCATCTGAGCCGCACCCGTGATCATGTTCTTCACATAGTCGGCGTGGCCTGGGCAGTCCACGTGCGCGTAGTGACGATTGGCCGTCTCGTACTCCACGTGGGCTGTGTTAATCGTGATGCCGCGGGCCTTCTCTTCAGGTGCCGCGTCAATTTGGTCATACGCTTTGGCAGCGCCACCAAACTTGGCCGCCAACACCGTGGTGATGGCCGCTGTCAGGGTTGTTTTGCCGTGGTCAACGTGACCAATCGTGCCAACGTTGACGTGCGGTTTTGTCCGCTCAAATTTCTCTTTTGCCATTTCTCGACTCCGAAAAAAACATTAAAAACAATGACTCAAAACTGGTGCCCTTGGCGGGAATCGGACCCGCGATCTCCCCCTTACCAAGGGGGTGCTCTACCACTGAGCCACAAGGGCTACAAAACTCAGACTCGCTTTGTTGAACAAACCAAGAAAAAAACTGGAGCGGGAGACGGGAATCGAACCCGCGTCATTAGCTTGGAAGGCTAGGGTTCTACCATTGAACTACTCCCGCACTCTCACCAATCAGATCACCTAATCTCTAACCTAATTTTTTTCCTGATTTTTTCACTGTTATCTTTGACTGAGTTTTTAACAAAGTCATTCACCAAGTGAGTCAAAAAAGCAAGTTTTGCTGGTGGAGGAGACTGGATTCGAACCAGTGTAGGCGTAAGCCAACAGATTTACAGTCTGCCCCCTTTAGCCACTCGGGCACCCCTCCTCAGCGAATCTGGGATTATGCCACTATTTTTCAGGGGTCGGCAAGCCGTCAGATTGAAAATTCCCATCTCACTGGATTTTGATGTTGCGCTGCCAACCACTGGTTCACAGCGCCAAAATGCCCGCATCCCAAAAAAGGCAGGGGGGGTCTTGAAGCCGACAAAGGCGACGGATGATTGGCCTTCATGACAAGATGGCGGCCATCCTTGTTCAAGGGTTCGATGAGGCCCAGTTTGGCTTGGGCGTGTGCGCCCCACAGCAAAAATGCGCGCGGCATGGCGTCGGCCGCAAGGGCATTCACAATGCAATCAGTAAGTACTTGCCAACCCCAATCGCTATGACTGGCAGGATTTGAGTCTTCAACAGTCAGTGCCGTGTTGAGCAACAAGACCCCTTGTTCGGCCCAAGAAACCAAACTGCCTGAGCGCACCGCATTGGCTTGGAGAACAAAATCTTCGGTGACGCCCCTGTCCAATTGAAAAGCAGGGTCACGCTCAATTTCTTTCCTGATGTTACGCAAGCTGGGAGGTATTTTTTGGCCCTCGCTCACCGAAAAAGCCAAGCCCTCGGCCTGCCCAGCCCCATGATAAGGGTCTTGGCCCAACACCACCACCTTCGCGTTTTCAAATGGGGTGAGTTCTAAAGCCCGATAGGGCGAGCGTGGGTAAATGACCGCCCCCGCCGCAATTCGCGCTCGCATTCTTTGATCAAGGCGCTGCCCGGTTTCGCTTTGCCAAAAGGCTTTCAGCAAGCGTTGCCAGGACAATGACACATGGGCCAAACTGGGCGGCCAGTCTTGAGGGCGCATCTGGTTGCGCGCTGCCGCGGGTGCGGATTCTTCCGTTTCAAACAGCCATCCGCTTTGCATGGGGCCGGCCAGTGGTTTCAGTGAAACAGCTCAGACAAGGCCAGGCCAGGGTCGGTTGCGCGCATGAAGGCCTCGCCCACCAAAAAAGCATGGACCTGAGCTTCGCGCATTTTCTCAACATCGGCCCGACTCAAGATGCCACTTTCTGTGACCAAAATGCGATCGGCTGGCACATCTTTCAGCATGCCCAAGGTGGTGTCCAAAGACACTTCAAAGGTACGCAAATTGCGGTTGTTGATGCCAATCAAAGGAGTTTTGAGTTGGAGCGCGCGCGCCAATTCGGCCTCGTCGTGCACCTCCACCAAGACCGCCATGTCCAAGCTGCGCGCAATGGCTTCGAAGTCTTTCATTTGCGCATCGTCCAAGCACGCCGCAATGAGCAAAATGCAATCGGCGCCCATGGCACGTGATTCATACACCTGATAGGCGTCGACCATGAAATCTTTTCGCAGCACCGGCAGGTCGCAGCTGGCGCGGGCTTGCTTCAAAAAGTCTACGCTGCCTTGAAAAAATGAGGCATCGGTTAAGACCGACAAACAAGCGGCACCATGCTCGGCATAACTTTGGGCGATGTCGGCCGGGATGAAGTTGTCGCGAAGCACGCCTTTGGAGGGGCTGGCTTTTTTAATTTCAGCAATCACCGCCGCTTGTTGGTTTGCCATTTTGTGTTGAACAGCGCCCACAAAATCACGCGTCAGCACGCGGCTTTCGGCATCGGCCCGAACCATGGCCAAGGGCTTCTTCATCAAGGCTGCCTCAATTTCTTCATGCTTGACGGCCACAATTTTTTTCAGAATATCGCTCATGCTGCAAGGCCCGCCTTCTGCGTAAATGCAATGAATTGATCCAGCTTTTGTTTGGCGGCACCTGATGCAATGGCTTGCTGCGCCAACACAATGCCTTCCTGAATGGAGGTGGCCACATTGGCGGCATACAAAGCAGCGCCGGCATTCAAGATCACAATGTCGCGCGCAGCGCCAACTTCGTTGTTCAAGACGCCGCGCAAGACAGCTTGCGACTCTTCCGGTGTTTCAACGCGCAATGCGCGATTGCTCACCATGGCCATGCCATAGTCTTCAGGGTGAATTTCATATTCACTGATGTGCCCCTCTTTGAGTTCACCCACCAAGGTGGCGGCCCCCAAGCTCACCTCGTCCATGCCATCTCGGCCATACACAACCAGTGCGTGCTCTGCCCCCAGTCTTTGCAAGGCGCGAACTTGAATGCCCACCAAATCGGGATGGAACACGCCCATCAAAATGTTGGGTGCGCCCGCAGGGTTGGTCAAGGGACCCAGAATATTGAAAATGGTTCTCACGCCCAATTCCTTGCGAATGGGCGCCACATTTTTCATGGCGGGGTGATGATTGGGCGCAAACATGAAACCAATGCCCACATCCTGTACGCACTGCGCAATCAACGCGGGCGATAAATTGATATTGACCCCCAAGCTTTCAAGCACATCAGCGCTGCCCGACTTGCTGCTCACGCTGCGGCCGCCGTGTTTGGCCGTTTTCGCACCAGCCGCAGCCGCCACAAACATGGCGCAAGTGGAGATATTGAAAGTGTGCGAGCCATCGCCGCCGGTGCCCACAATGTCCACCAAGTGACGCGTGTCGGGAATGTGAACCTTGGTGGAAAACTCACGCATCACTTGCGCGGCGGCCGTGATTTCACCAATGGTTTCTTTTTTCACACGCAAGCCCGTGATGAAAGCGGCCGTCATGACCGGTGACATCTCGCCGTTCATGATCATGCGCATGATCTTCAGCATTTCATCGTGAAAAATTTCACGGTGTTCGATGGTTCTCTGGAGCGCTTCGTGTGCGGTGATGGGCATGCTGGCCTCTTGATTCAATGTCATGCGTCTAGAAAGTTCTTGAGCATGGCGTGGCCATGCTCGGTCAAAATGGATTCAGGGTGAAACTGCACGCCCTCAATGGGCAGGTGCTTGTGGCGTACGCCCATGATTTCACCATCGTCTGTCCAAGCGGTTACTTCCAAATCGGCTGGGCACGTGCTGCGCTCAATGGCCAGCGAATGGTAACGGTTGACCGTGAATTTTTCGGGCAGATTTCGGAACACACCCACTTGCAAGGTTTGAATGAGGCTGGTTTTACCGTGCATCAATTCTTGTGCGCGAACGATGTGGCCGCCAAAGGCTGCCCCAATGCTTTGATGGCCCAAACACACACCCAAGATGGGCAGTTTGCCGGCGAAGTGTTGAATGGCGGCCACCGAGATGCCAGCTTCTGCAGGCGAACACGGGCCCGGCGAAATCACCAACCTGTCGGGGTTTCTTTGCGCAATGCCTTCCAGCGTAATTTGGTCGTTTCGAAAGACTTCAATCTCAGCGCCCAGTTCACCAAAGTATTGAACAATGTTGTAGGTGAAGGAGTCGTAGTTGTCGACCATCAACAGTTTGATTTTTTTCATGCTGATTAGGCCAAGCCTTCCTCAACCAATTCACTGGCGCGCAGCAATGCGCGCGCTTTGTGCTCGGTTTCTTTCCACTCCATCTCTGGCACAGAGTCGGCCACCACGCCGGCTGCTGCCTGCACATACAAGACTTGGTCTTTGATGATGCCGGTGCGAATGGCAATGGCCACGTCCATGTCGCCGGCATAACTCAAATAGCCACAAGCACCGCCATACACCCCGCGCTTGGTGGGCTCGAGTTTGTCAATCAGTTCCATGGCATGCACCTTGGGTGCACCCGTGAGCGTGCCCGCTGGAAACGTGGCCTTGAGCACATCCATGTTGGTCATGCCCTCGTTCAAAATACCTTCTACGTTGCTCACGATGTGCATCACGTGGCTGTAGCGTTCAATGGCAAAGGCCTCTGTCACTTTGACGGACCCTATTTTGGCGATGCGGCCAATGTCGTTGCGCGCCAAGTCAATCAGCATCACATGCTCGGCTCGCTCTTTGGGATCGTTGACCAATTCGAGTTCTGCAGCCTTGTCTTTTTCGGGGGTTGCACCACGGGGACGCGTGCCTGCCAAAGGCCGAATGGTGACCTTCACGCCTTCTTCGGTTTGTTCTTGTCGCACCAAAATTTCAGGACTGGCGCCCACCACATGGAAGTCGCCAAAATTGTAGAAGTACATGTAGGGGCTGGGGTTGAGTGACCTGAGCGCACGGTACAAAGACAAGGGGCTTTCGGTGTAGCGCTTTTTAATGCGCTGACCCACTTGCACCTGCATGAAATCGCCCGCTGCAATCAGCTCCTTGGCTTCCAACACGGCCTTCAAATAATCTTCTTTGTTGAAGTCGCGCTCGGCAGGATAGGTTTGCGTGGCGTTCACCACAGGCGCACTGACGGAGTACTTCAATTGTTCTTTTAATTCGCGCAGACGCTTCTTCGCTTTGCCATAGGCCTCCGGGACGCCAGGGTCGGCATACACGATCAAATACAGCTTGCCCGACAAGTTGTCTATGACGGCCAATTCTTCGCACTGCAACAACAAAATATCGGGTGTGCCCAAGGTGTCGGGTGGGCAAGTTTTTTCGAGCTTCTTCTCGATGTAACGCACCGCATCGTAGCCAAAGTAGCCCGCCAAGCCACCACAAAATCTGGGCAGACCGGGTCGCAAAGCCACCTTGAAACGTTGCTGGTATTGCTCAATAAAATCGAGCGGATTGCCCTTCACGCTTTCCACCACCACGCCATCGGTGACCACTTCTGTGCAAGCCTCATCACCAAAGCCGCGGGCTTGCAGCAAGGTGCGCGCAGGCAAGCCAATGAAGCTGTATCGGCCAAAACGCTCTCCGCCCACCACCGATTCCAGCAGGAAACTGTACTTACCGCTGTCTTTGTGGTGCGCCAACTTCAAATAAAGTGACAAGGGCGTTTCTAAGTCGGCAAACGCTTCCAACATGAGCGGAATGCGGTTGAAGCCTTGTTGTGCAAGGCTTTTAAATTCAAGTTCTGTGATCACCTTGTGGCACTCCTAGAGATCGTGGGGGCCGCTATCTGCATGCCGCTAAATTTAGCCAAGGCTTAATTCCTTGCGCATGGCCTGAATGACAGCCGCGTAATCGGGCTTGCCAAAAATAGCGCTGCCCGCCACAAAGGTGTCGGCCCCCGCATTCGCCACTTGCCGAATATTGTCGACTTTGATGCCGCCGTCTACCTCTAGGCGAATGTCTTTGCCAGAGGCATCGATCCATTTGCGCGCCAACTCAATTTTGCGCAAGGCGCTGTCAATGAAGCTCTGACCGCCAAAGCCAGGGTTGACCGACATGATCAAAATCAGGTCGATGTCGTCAATGACCCACTCCAAAACGTCGAGCGATTCAGCAGGGTTGAACACCACGCCAGCCTTGCAGCCCTTGGACTTGATGGACTGCACACTGCGGTGCACATGGCTGGAGGCGTCGGGGTGAAAACTGATGAGGTCTGCACCAGCCTCTGCAAAAGCGGCCGCCAAGGCGTCCACCGGCTGCACCATGAGGTGCACATCCACAGGCACATCTTGGCCAGTGGCCGTTTTGGCATGCGGCTTCAAAGCCTGACAAATCATAGGGCCGAAAGTGAGATTGGGCACGTAATGGTTGTCCATCACGTCGTAGTGAATCCAGTCGGCACCAGCGGCAATGACGTTGCGCACTTCTTCACCCAAACGGGCAAAATCGGCTGACAAGAGTGATGGGGCGATGCGGTAAGTGGTCATGAACGAATTGTCTCATTTTGTGGCCTCACTTTTGACCTCTCTTTTGGCCGCGCTTGAGGTTATGCTTGGGTTTATGGGCGAGTTTGATCTGATCGAAACCTACTTCAAACGCCCCCCGCGCCATGCCGTGCTGGGGGTGGGAGACGATTGCGCGCTTTTGTCTGTTACAGCGGGCCAACAGTTGGCTGTGTCCAGCGACATGCTAGTCGAGGGCCGCCACTTTCTCTCAACCGTCAACCCGCTGCATTTAGGGCACAAGGCGCTGGCCGTTAACTTAAGCGATTTGGCCGCATGTGGTGCGCAGCCCAAAGCTTTCTTGCTGTCGCTGGCATTGCCCGAAGTGGTCCCACATTGGCTGTCTGAGTTTTCTAAAGGGCTGTGGGCCTTGGCAGACCGCCACCAATGCGACCTGGTTGGCGGTGACACCACACGCGGGCCTCTGAACATATGCATCACCGTGCTGGGCGAAGTGCCTGCGCAACAAGCTTTGTTGCGCCGTGGCGCACAAGTGGACGATGACATTTACGTCAGCGGTCATTTGGGCGATGCCCGTCTGGCCTTGGAAGTTTTTCGGGGCGCATTGCGTGTGCCGCAGGCGGTATTTGAAGCAGCGCGCTTGCGCATGGAAAAACCCACCCCTCGGATTGATTTGGGTTTGGCGCTGCGTGGGCTTGCCAACGCAGCCATCGATGTCAGCGATGGCTTCTTGGGCGACTTACAACACATCTTAAAATCCTCTGGCGTGGGCGCCGAGATTGACACCCATCAAGTGCTTAGCACCATGGCTTGCGCACAGGGTTCGGGCCTAAGCCATGATGATCTTCTGCGCCTTACTTTGTCGGGTGGCGATGATTACGAGTTGGTTTTCACGGCGCCTGAAAACAAACGCCAAGCCATTCTCAATGCCTGCGCCAGTTCAGCCACCCCCGTCACTCGCATTGGCAAAATCACAGCGTCTCCCCAGTTGACCTTGCTTGGCAACAATGGCCAGACCCTGCTCAATTCCTATGCTTCTTTTGATCACTTCAAAACACCATGAAACCTGATGTCAGCTTCATGCTTCGGCATCCTGCGCATTGGATCGCTTTAGGTTTTGGCTCGGGTCTTTCACCCAAAGCACCTGGCACCATGGGCACACTTTGGGCGTGGCTTTGTTGGTGGGCGTTTCAAGATTTTTTCTCTTCTGGTGAACAGGCAGCGATCATTTTGTTGTCCAGCTTGGTGGGCATTTGGGCGTGCAAAGTCACCGCACACAACTTGCAAATTTCTGACCCCGGTGCCATCGTCTGGGACGAGGTGGTGGCTTTTTGGTTGATTCTCATGCTGTTGTCACCGGCTGGTTTCACAACCCAACTGGTGGCCTTTGCATTGTTCAGATTTTTTGATGCCGCCAAGCCAGGCCCTGTGGCCTGGGCGGATCAGTTGTTCAAAGGCTTTGGTTGGCGCGGTGCGTTTGGCATCATGCTCGACGATTTTGTGGCGGCGTTTTGCACGCTGCTTTGTTTTGCAATTTGGAGAGCTTGGTGACGCCGCACATTGAATCCCTTTGTGAATCTCTGGCGCAAGTGATGTTGGCGCACAAGCTGTGCATGGCCACCGCTGAGAGTTGCACCGGTGGCTTGATTGCCGCCAGCTGCACCCAATTGTCAGGTTCCAGTGTTTGGTTTGAACGAGGCTTTGTCACCTATTCCAACGCGGCCAAAACACAGATGTTGGGTGTGCCCGCGCCCCTGATTGAAACCCATGGCGCGGTCAGTGAAGAGGTGGCCAAGGCCATGGCCTTGGGCGCTTTGATGCATTCAATGGCCGATTGCAGTGTGGCTGTCACGGGCATTGCGGGCCCGACAGGTGGCTCTCCTGCCAAACCTGTGGGCACCGTATGGCTGGCTTGGGCATGGCGTGACGCCTTTCAGGCCATGCACTGCGAGGCCGTGCATCGGGTCTTTGGTGGATCGCGCTCTGAGGTTCGCGAAGCAAGCGCTGAATTGGCGCTTGCGCATTTGAGCTTGGTGGCCGCTAAGACGAAATGGTCAAAAAAATACCCACCGAAGTGAGTATTTTTTCAATCAACCACAAGACCGGTGTATCCAGTATGTACCTTGGTTTAATTTGGTTGCGGGGGCCGGATTTGAACCAACGACCTTTGGGTTATGAGCCCAACGAGCTACCAGACTGCTCCACCCCGCGGTAAGAACGAGAGTATACCTTGTTAGTCAGCTTTAATACTTAAGAATTTAAATTTAAAGCTGCAAGCGTGCTTGTTTAAGCTTCTGGTGCTGCGTCGGCCACGTCGGGGCGATCGACCAATTCAACCAAAGCCATGGGTGCATTGTCGCCAACGCGAAAGCCCATTTTCAAGATGCGTGTGTAACCACCGGGGCGCTTTGCAAAACGGGGGCCGAGGTCGGTGAACAATTTGGTGACGCTGTCGCGATCGCGCAAGCGGTTGAAAGCCAAACGGCGGTTGGCCAAGGTGTCTTCTTTGGCCAAAGTGATCATGGGCTCGATCACGCGGCGCAATTCTTTGGCCTTGGGCACTGTGGTTTTAATGACTTCGTGCTCAATGATGGAGTTCATCATGTTTTGCAGCATTGCCAAGCGGTGTGAGCTTGTGCGATTGAGTTTACGTAGTCCGTGTCCGTGACGCATGGTGCTGTTCCTTTCTTTATTAATCAGGCAGCCGTATCAGGTACTGCCCGTGCACTGCCCACCCCTTGGATGCAGGTGGGGCTTTCTTAAAAACGCAGTTTGAGCTGCGCTTGAATTAACGCTTTTCCAAACCAGCGGGTGGCCAGCTCTCGAGTTTCATGCCCAATGTCAAACCGCGTGAGGCCAAAACTTCTTTGATCTCGTTGAGTGACTTGCGACCCAGGTTAGGGGTCTTGAGCAATTCGTTTTCGGTACGCTGAATCAGGTCGCCGATGTAGTAGATGTTTTCTGCTTTGAGGCAGTTGGCAGAACGAACCGTGAGTTCGAGTTCGTCCACGGGGCGCAACAAAATAGGATCAAAGCTGCTGGCACCACCGCGTTGTGCGGGTGCATCAAAGGCAGACAATTCGCTGCCTTCGAGCTGTGCAAACACAGCCAATTGCTCAACCAAAATTTTGGCAGAAGAACGCACAGCGTCTTCGGCGCTGATGGCACCGTTGGTTTCCATCTCAATCACCAACTTGTCAAGGTCGGTACGCTGTTCAACGCGAGCGCTTTCTACAATGTAGCTGACGCGCTTCACAGGTGAGAAAGAGGCGTCGAGCACAATGCGACCCACAGATTTGGTGGGCTCATCGGCAAAACGGCGCATTGAACCTGGCACATAGCCACGGCCTTTTTCAACCTTGATTTGCATGTCGATTTTGCCGCCTTGTGACAGGTTGGCAATGATGTGCTCAGGGTTGATGATTTCAACGTCGTGCGGTGTTTGGATGTCGGCTGCAGTGACAGGGCCTTCGCCGTCTTTGCGCAAGCTCAAAGTAACTTCGTCGCGGTTGTGTAATTTGAAAACCACACCCTTCAGATTCAACAGGATGTTGACGACATCTTCTTGCACGCCATCAATGGACGAGTATTCGTGAACAACACCGGCTATAGTGACTTCAGTGGCGGAATAACCCACCATGGAAGACAACAAAACGCGGCGCAGCGCATTGCCCAGCGTATGGCCGTAGCCACGCTCGAAAGGCTCTAGGGTTACCTTGGCGCGGTTAGGGCCAAGTTGCTCCACTTGAATGGCTTTGGGTTTCAACAGATTGGTTTGCATGCAGACTTCCTCTCAATACCCCCGGTACGTTACACCGGTAAGGCTGATGAAGCACCCAAGCTGCAATGCATCACAGCGAGGGAACGATTGAAAAAAAATGAGATTAACGTGAATACAATTCAACGATCAAAGATTCGTTGATGTCAGACGCAAATTCATCACGGTCAGGAGCCTTCTTGAAGACACCTTCAACTTTTTCGATATTGACTTCCACCCAAGCTGGCATGCCAACTTGTTGAGCCAATTGCAAAGCTTCCAAAACACGTGTTTGCTTCTTAGACTTTTCACGCACGGCCACCACATCGCCAGCTTTTACGAGGAAAGAAGGAATGTTGACAGACTGACCATTCACGGTCACAGCCTTGTGCGACACCATCTGACGTGATTCAGCGCGTGTGGAGCCAAAGCCCATGCGGTAAACAACGTTGTCCAAACGTGACTCTAACAAGCTCAACAGGTTGGAACCGGTGTTGCCTTTGCGGCGGTCAGCTTCAGTGAAGTAACGGCGAAATTGCTTTTCCAAAATGCCGTACATGCGTTTCACTTTTTGCTTTTCACGCAACTGCAGACCGTAGTCTGACGTGCGTTGGCCCGAAGTGCGGCCGTGTTGGCCTGGCTTAGAGTCAAATTTGCATTTGTCCGCAATAGAGCGACGTGCGCTCTTCAAGAACAGGTCGGTGCCTTCACGGCGTGAGAGTTTGGCCTTAGGGCCTAAGTAACGTGCCACTTGATCTTCCTTTTCTGTCAACTACCGCATGAGACATGCGGGAGCCATGGCCAAACGGCAATGGCGGTGGGCTTTGTAAATTAAATACGGCGGCGCTTTTGAGGGCGGCAACCATTGTGTGGCATGGGTGTGACGTCTGCAATCGAAGTGATGCGGATGCCCAAGGCTCCCAATGCACGAACTGAAGACTCGCGACCAGGGCCGGGGCCTTTGATCTCAACGTCAAGGTTCTTGATGCCTTGTTCAATGGCGGCACGGCCAGCCACTTCGGAAGCAACCTGCGCTGCAAACGGCGTGGATTTACGTGAACCCTTGAAACCTTGACCACCGGATGACGCCCAAGACAAGGCATTGCCTTGGCGATCCGTGATGGTGATGATGGTGTTGTTGAACGAGGCGTGCACGTGTGCAATGCCGTCGGCAACGTTCTTGCGAACTTTTTTGCGCACGCGTTGTGCGGCGCTATTGGATGGGGCTTTTGCCATAGTGGTCTCTCAATCCCTGTTATTTCTTCAAACCAGCTGCGCCTTTGCGCGGACCTTTGCGGGTACGAGCATTGGTACGTGTACGCTGGCCACGCATGGGCAAGCCACGGCGATGACGGAAACCACGATAGCAACCAATGTCCATCAAACGCTTGATGTTCATGGTGGTTTCGCGGCGCAAGTCACCTTCAATGGTGATCAATGCGATTTGATCGCGAATTTTTTCCAAGTCTGCATCCGTCAGATCTTTGATCTTCTTGGAATATGCAATACCGGAAGCTTCGCAAATTTTGCGAGCGCGGGTGCGACCGATACCGAAGATGGCGGTTAAGCCAATTTCGGTATGCTTGTGCGGCGGAATGTTGATACCAGCGATACGTGCCATTTTGGTCCTCTATAACTCTTGCAATCAGCCTTGACGCTGCTTATGACGTGGGTCGGTGCAGATCACACGAACCACGCCCTTACGGCGAATGACTTTGCAGTTGCGGCAAATTTTTTTGACCGAAGCCGAAACTCTCATTTCATTTCTCCTAAAACTTAATAATCTAATGGTGTCTGTCAATTACGATTTGAAGTTCGCTTTTTTGAGGAGCGATTCGTACTGTTGGGACATCATGTAGTTTTGAACTTGTGACATGAAATCCATGGTCACAACAACGATGATCAGAAGCGATGTGCCGCCAAAATAGAAAGGCACGTTGTACTTCAAAATTAGAAATTCGGGCAACAAACACACAAAGGTGATGTACACAGCACCCGCCAATGTGAGGCGCACCAAAATTTTGTCAATGAACTTGGCGGTGTGGTCACCGGGGCGAATGCCAGGGATAAAGGCACCGCTTTTCTTCAAGTTGTCGGCTGTCTCGCGGCTGTTGAACACCAAGGCCGTGTAGAAGAAGCAGAAAAACACGATGGCGGCTGCGTAGAACATGACATAAATAGGCTGGCCTGGCGTGAGGGCAGAGGCCACGTCTTTCATGAACAACACCACGCCATTGGTCGACTCGCCGGAGCTGAACCAGTTGATGACGGTGGCGGGCAACAAAATAATGGACGACGCAAAGATGGGCGGAATGACACCGGCCATGTTGAGTTTGAGGGGCAGGTGTGACGATTGGCCGCCATACACCTTGTTGCCCACCTGACGGCGAGCGTAGTTGACCAAAATTTTGCGTTGGCCGCGTTCGACAAACACCACAAAATAAGTGACCAACACAACCACGGCCAAGATGAAGATGGACACCAGTGGGCCCATGGCGCCCGTGCGAACCAACTCCAACAAGCCACCGACAGAGCCAGGCAAGCCCGCTGCAATACCGGCAAAAATGATGATGGAGATACCGTTGCCCAAGCCACGTTCCGTAATTTGCTCGCCTAACCACATCAGGAACATGGTGCCTGCAGTGAGGCTGACCACAGCCGTCATGCGGAAACCAAAACCAGGTGCAATCACCAAGCCAGCAGAAGCTTCTAAAGCCATGGCAATGCCCAAGGACTGGAACAAGGCCAAGCCCAAAGCGCCAAAACGTGTGTACTGGGTAATCTTGCGACGACCTGCTTCGCCCTCTTTCTTGAGCTGCTCAAAGGCAGGCAAGACGTAGGTGAGCAATTGCATGATGATGGAGGCAGAGATGTAAGGCATGATGCCCAACGCGAACACCGTGAAGCGCGACAAGGCACCCCCCGAGAACATGTTGAACAAACTCAAAATGCCGCCCTTTTGGCCATTGAAGAGCTGTTGCAGTTGTGCGGGGTCGATGCCTGGAACAGGAATGTGCGCACCCACGCGGTAAACCACCAGCGCGAGCAACAAGAAGACCAGACGGCGAGATAAATCGCCGTACTTGCCTTTGCTTGCTGTTGTTGCTGAAGTGACCACTGCTTGACTCTTTGGGTTTATTTAAAAATGGGGCGAGTTGATTTAAGCGAATGAGCCGCCAGCAGCCTCAATGGCAGCCTTTGCACCCGCTGTGGCACCAATGCCCGTCAATTTGACAGCCTTGGTGATGTCACCCGTTTTGACAACCTTGACCACTTTGGCCAATTGACCAACCAGGCCAGCTTGCTTCAAAGTCAACATGTCGACTTCGGGCAAACCCAGTTTTTCCAATGCTGCCAATGTGACTTCGGCATTGAACTTCAAAAGTTGAGACTTGAAGCCACGCTTAGGCAAGCGGCGCTGCAAAGGCATTTGACCGCCTTCAAAGCCGACCTTGTGGTAGCCGCCAGAGCGGGATTTTTGACCCTTGTGACCACGGCCGGCGGTTTTACCCAAGCCAGAGCCAATGCCACGGCCGACACGGCGTTTGGCGTGTTTAGCGCCATCTGCAGGTTTAATCGTATTGAGTTCCATCAGAATTGCCTCAGAGAACTTTGACCAGATAGCTGATCTTGTTGATCATGCCGCGAACAGACGGTGTGTCTTGTAATTCGCTGACGCTGTTGAGCTTGCGCAAGCCCAGACCCCGAACGGTGTCGCGGTGGTCTTGTTTGGTGCCGATCGGACTGCGAACCAATTGGACCTTGACGGTTTGTTGTTGTGTTGTCATCTTGATGCCTTTTTGGTTTAAGCGAAGATGTCTTCAACGCTCTTGCCACGCTTGGAGGCAATTTCATATGCCGTTGTGCATTGGGTCAAAGCGTCTAAAGTAGCGCGAACCATGTTGTAGGGGTTGGACGAACCATGGCTTTTGGCCACAATGTCGGTGATGCCCATGACTTCGAAAACGGCACGCATGGGGCCGCCAGCAATGATGCCAGTACCCTTGGGAGCGGGCGCCATGAAGACGCGTGCTGCACCGTGGTGTCCGTAAACGGTGTGATGGATGGTGCCGTTTTTGAGCGACACTTTGAGCAAGTTACGACGTGCTTCTTCCATGGCTTTTTGAACAGCGGCTGGCACTTCTTTTGATTTGCCTTTGCCCATGCCCACTTTGCCATCGCCGTCACCCACGACTGTCAAAGCTGCGAATGCCAAAATACGGCCACCCTTCACAACCTTGGTCACGCGGTTAACCGCGATCATTTTCTCGCGCAGTCCGTCTTCTGGACCGTCACCTTGAGCTTTTGCTTGAAACTTAGCCATTTGTAATTTCCGATCCGTTTAGAACTGCAAGCCAGCTTCGCGAGCGGCTTCGGCCAATGCTTTGACACGACCGTGGAATGCAAAACCTGCGCGGTCAAATGCCACTTTTTCGACACCGGCGGCTTTGGCTTTTTCAGCGATGCGCTTGCCAATGATTTGGGCTGCGTTGGCGTTGCCACCTTTGCCCGTTGCGCCGAGTTCTTTGCGAACATCGGCTTCAACGGTAGAGGCACTGGCCAACACGGTGCTGCCGTCGCCGGAGACGACGCTGGCATAGATGTGAAGGTTGGTACGGTTCACGGTGAGACGCGCCACGCCTTGCTGTGCAATGCGGATGCGGGTTTGGCGTGAACGACGCAGACGCTGCTCTTTTTTGGTCAACATGATGCAGCTCCTTATTTCTTCTTAGTCTCTTTGATCGTGATCTTCTCATCCGAATAACGGATGCCTTTGCCTTTGTAGGGCTCGGGAGGACGAACAGCACGAATCTCGGCAGCGATTTGACCGACACGTTGACGGTCAGCGCCTTTGATGATGATTTCGGTGGGGGCAGGTGTTTCCACTTTGATACCGGCGGGCATGTCAATGTTGACGGGGTGTGAGTAACCCACAGCCAAATTCAACTTGTTGCCTTGGGCAGCCGCTTTGTAACCCACACCCACCAGGTTGAGCTTCTTCTCGAAGCCTTTGGTCACACCGGTCACCATGTTGTTCACCAGCTGACGCATGGTGCCACTCATGGCATTGGCTTCACGCGACTCATTGGCCGGAATGAAGGTCAGCTTACCGCTGTCATTGTTGATTTTGACCAACAGGTTGGAAGCGATGGACAAAGCGCCGCCGGTTCCTTTGACACTGATTTGGTCATGATTGATGGACACATCCACACCAGCTGGGATGGTCACAGGCATTTTTCCGACTCGGGACATTTTGTAGTCTCTCCTGCGCTTAAGCGACGTAGCAAAGAACTTCGCCACCGACACCGGCTGCGCGCGCTTTGCGATCGGTCATCACGCCTTGGGGGGTGGTGATGATGGCCACACCCAATCCGTTGAGGACCTGGGGAATGGCATCGCGGCCTTTGTAAACACGAAGGCCAGGGCGACTGACGCGCTCGATGCGCTCAATCACAGGGCGACCTGCGTAGTACTTCAGGGCAATGGAGAGTTCGGACTTGCCGCCCTCTGTCTTGACTTGGAAGCCGTCAATGTAACCTTCATCTTTCAGCACCTGGGCAATGGCCACCTTCACTTTGGAAGAGGGAATTGAAACGGAGGCCTTGGCCACCATTTGTGCGTTGCGGATGCGAGTCAGCAAGTCGGCAATGGGATCACTCATGCTCATGTTGTATCTCCTGCCGATTACCAGCTGGCTTTGGTCACGCCGGGAATGTTGCCTTGGAAGGCTAATTCACGAATCTTGGCGCGGCCGAGGCCAAATTGACGGAACGTACCACGTGGACGGCCAGTGATGGCACAGCGGTTACGTTGACGTGTGGGGTTTGCGTTGCGTGGGAGCTTTTGCAGGCCCAAACGGGCTGCTGCGCGCTCTTCGTCGCTGCGTTTTAAATCTTGAGAAATGGCTTTCAATTCCGCGTGTTTCGCCGCGTATTTGGCTACCAATTTGTCTCGCTTGAGCTCGCGCTCGATCAATGCTACTTTAGCCACGTGCCACCTCAGTTCTTGAACGGGAAACGGAAGCCGGCGAGCAATGCTTTGCATTCTTCGTCGGTCTTGGCCGTCGTGGTGATGCTGATATTGAGACCGCGCAAAGCGTCAACCTTGTCGTACTCAATTTCAGGGAAAATAATTTGCTCTTTCACGCCAACGTTGTAGTTGCCACGGCCATCGAAAGCACGGCCGGAGATACCACGGAAGTCACGCACACGGGGCAAAGCCACGGTAACGAAGCGATCGAGAAATTCGTACATTTGCACGCCACGCAATGTGACCATGCAACCAATGGCTTGGCCTTCGCGGATCTTGAAACCGGCGATTGGCTTTTTGGCCTTGGTGACCACAGGCTTTTGACCCGCGATTTTTGTCAGATCACTCACAGCGTTGTCCATGACCTTTTTGTCGGCCACAGCTTCGCTCACACCCATGTTGAGTGTAATTTTGGTGATGCGAGGAACTTGCATGGCCGACTTGTAACCAAACTTGGCCATCAGCTCGGGGGCAATTTTTTCGCGAAATTGTTGTTGGAGACGTGCCATTTTTATGCCACCTTGATTTCTTCGCCGCTGGACTTGTAAACGCGAACGCGTTTGCCATCGGCCAACAACTTGATGCCCACACGATCGGCCTTGCCTGTAGCGCCATTGAAGATGGCCAGGTTGGACTGATGGATAGGCATGGTTTTTTCGATAATGCCGCCATTGGTGCCCTTCATAGGGTTTGGCTTGGCGTGCTTTTTAACCAGGTTGATACCTTCAACCACCACGTGCGCATCATCGGCACGGAGCGACACGGTGCCGCGCTTGCCTTTGTCACGACCGGCGATGACGATCACTTGATCACCTTTGCGAATCTTGTTCATGACTTGTCCTTAAAGAACTTCAGGGGCCAAGGACACGATCTTCATGAACTTCTCAGTACGCAATTCACGCGTGACTGGGCCGAAGATGCGGGTGCCAATAGGCTCCAACTTGGCATTCAGCAAAACTGCTGCATTGCCGTCGAATTTAACGAGCGAGCCATCGCCACGGCGGATGCCCTTGGCAGTACGAACAACCACGGCACTGTAAACCTCGCCTTTTTTGACGCGGCCACGGGGCGCAGCTTCTTTGATGCTCACTTTGATAATGTCGCCAACGCTGGCATAACGACGCTTTGATCCGCCAAGCACCTTGATGCAAAGAACGGACTTAGCGCCGGTGTTGTCAGCAACATCCAACCGAGTTTCTGTCTGAATCATTTCAATATTTCCCAACTTGCACCTTGTGCACCCCCAGCCATCAGAGCGCCGTCATTAAATACAGCAACTTGAAAACCAGAAGCACCAAGATCAGTCTTGGACCCGTCATCCACACCGCGAACCACTCGCAGTGCTTTTGTTTGGGTAGATAACTACGCTTTTTTAGGAGCGAAGCCCGCGATTGTTACTCTATTTTCTTGGAGTGTCAACACTTTTTGAGCCAAATTTGTAGAAATTGGGAAAGTTTTCAATGAGAAGACCCGTTTCAGGGGTGCCCTGAGCACTATTTGGTGACTCCCTAAAGGCCCCCTAAAGGCTCCCTAAAGGCAACAAATAACTCACGGCCAGTTTTTCAAAGGCGTCCAGTTGGGCCGGCACTCCCGTTTCCATTTCCAATAGGGCAGCGACTTGAGGGGCCACTTTCAAAGCGGCGGCAGCATCCAAAAATAGCAAACGGTTGCGGCGCGCCAAGACATCCTCAACGGTTCTGGCGTACTCGCAGCGCGCCGCAAATCGGACCATGGCTTCACTCAGTTGGGGCGTCAACCAATGTTCAGCGCCCGCCATTTCTTGAATCATGGGGGCATCGCTGCCATAGGGGCTGTATGCGTCAATGGGCCGGTTTGCCGCCACATCGGCACCCCAAATTGGCAAGTTCACCGTCACATCTTCCGAGGTGAGGGACAGCATGTGGGCCCGGCGAATGGCTTGCATCACGTCCGCCGCCATGGTGCGATACGTGGTCCATTTGCCGCCCGTGACGCTCACCAGCCCATTGGAAGCCACATGGATGGCGTGCTCACGGCTGACTTTTTGGGTGGCGCCTTGTGCCAGCTTGTCGGTGGTTTGGGCGGGCCTGGCCAAGGGCCTTAAGCCTGCCCAAACGCTCAACACATCGCGGCGTTGCGGCGGCTTCACCAAATACTGCGAGGCTTCTTTCAATATTTGATCAACCTCGGCGTCTAGGGCTTGTGGCTCCCATTCAAGGGCATCTTTGGGCGTGTCGGTGGTGCCCAGCAGCACCCGACCTTGCCATGGCACGGCAAACAAAACGCGACCATCTTGGGTGTGCGGCACCAGCAGCGCCGATGGGCCTGGCCAAAAGGACGCATCCACCACCAAGTGGGCGCCTTGACTGGGCCTCACCGCATGCGGCGCTTTGTGCTCTAGCAAGCGCTCGGCCATGGCCTCCGTGGTCTTTTGCGTCATGGCCTCAATCTGATCCACCCAGACGCCCGTGGCATTGACCACGCAACGGGCTTTCACACGGTGTTCGAGGCCCGTCTCGGTGTCTTGGCAGATGACACCGCCAATGCGGCCTGTACCATGTTGTTTGATCAGGCCCGTCACGCGCAAGTAGTTGACAACGACAGCACCTTTGGCAGCGGCAGTGCGCGCCAGCGCCAAAGCCAAACGTGAATCGTCAAATTGACCATCCCAATACTCAACAGCCCCCACCAAGCCAGTCACTTTGACGCCTGTGAGCCGATTCAGGGTTTGCTGACGGCTTAAAAACCGCGTAGGGCCCAAGCTGGCACGCCCCGACAACAAGGCATACAACTTCAAGCCCAAGCCAAAAAGTAACAGGTCGCGCCAGCGGTAAGCCGGCATGACAAAGGGCATGGCTTGCGTCAAATGCGGTGCGTTTTGCAACAAGCGCTTTCTTTCGCGCAGGGCTTCAATGACCAAATGCAAATGGCCTTGCGCCAAATAGCGCACCCCACCATGAATCAATTTGGTAGACCGAGAAGAAGTGCCTTTTGCAAAGTCATGGGCTTCCACCAGCGCCACCTTCAATCCTCGGGCTGCCGCGTCCACGGCCACACCCAAGCCCGTGGCGCCACCGCCAATGACGGCCACATCATATTCATCCACGCTGGCCAACTGCGCCAGCAACTGCGCTCGGTCTGTGATCAAGGGGTTCATGCCATCAAGCTTTTGCCCATGCACGAGATCGCGCCACAGCCTCGTGCCAACGGGCCTGTCCTGCTTGCCTTGCCGAACTTGCGATGTGTGGTTCAAAAATTTGGTCATGCGCCCATTGACTTGAAATTTCTGCGGCGTCGTGCCAATACCCTGTGGCGAGTCCGGCCAAGTAGGCAGCGCCCAAAGCAGTGGTTTCATGCACCTTGGCTCGCACCACCGGCACCCCCAAGGCGTCTGCCTGCATTTGCATCAACAAATTGTTTTGGCTGGCACCCCCATCCACACGCAATTCGGTCAGAGACAGCGCACTGTCTTTGGCCATGGCTTGAAACACATCCGCCACCTGCCACGCAATAGCCTGTAAGGCTGCGCGGGCAATGTGCGCACGCGTGGTGCCGCGCGTCATGCCCAGCAACGTGCCACGGGCTTGGGCGTCCCACTCGGGTGCGCCAAGCCCTGCAAAAGCAGGCACCAAAAACACATCGTCGGTGCTGCTGACACTGGCCGCCAAGGCCTCAACCTCGCTGGCCTTTTGAATGATTTGCAAACCATCACGCAACCATTGCACAGTGGCGCCCGCCATGAACACCGAGCCCTCCAGCGCATAGGCCATGGGATGCGCTGCTGTGTTGGGGCCAAGCCAAGCCACTGTGGACAGCAACTTGTGCTTGCTGGTCACCGGCCGATGGCCTGTGTTCATGAGCATGAAACAGCCCGTGCCGTAGGTGTTTTTGGCCATGCCTGGTTGAAAGCAAGCTTGGCCAAACAAGGCCGCTTGTTGATCTCCGGCCACGCCCGCAATGGGCAACGAAACCCCCAAGCATTCTGGATCGGTGAGGGCCAACACACCACTGCTGGGCACCACTTGCGGCAAGACGGCTGCAGGAATGTTAAAGCGCTTGAGCAACACAGGGTCCCAAGCTTGGGTGTGCAGATTGAAAAGCAAGGTGCGCGATGCATTGCTGGCATCGGTCACATGCACACGGCCTCCTGTGAGTTGCCATATGAGCCACGTGTCCATGGTGCCAAAGGCCAATTGGCCGTCTTCTGCTTTTTGCCTGGCACCGGGCACATGATCAAGCAGCCACGCAATTTTGGTGGCCGAAAAATAAGCGTCAAGCACCAAGCCGGTTTTGTGTTGAATGCTGGGGCCGTGGCCTTGTCGTTGAAGCACCTCGCACGCTGAGGCAGTTCGTCGGTCTTGCCAAACAATGGCAGGCGCAATGGGTTGGCCCGATTTGCGATCCCAAACGAGGGTGGTTTCGCGCTGATTGGTAATGCCAATCGCATGGATTTGATGGGGGCTGACACCTGCTTTTTTCAGCACCGACAACATGGCATTTTTTTGCGATTGCCATATTTGCAAACCGTCGTGTTCGACCCAGCCCGGCTTTGGAAAATATTGGGGAAACTCTTGCTGCGCCATGGCGACGGGTGCGCCATCGTGATTGAACAACACCGCCCTGGAACTGGTGGTGCCTTGGTCAAGTGCAAGGATGTAAGTCATGCGATCAAGATTAACTGAAACTCAAACCCAATGTCCGAAAAAGAGACAATATGCATCATGCATGGATTTTATGAACACAAATCCTATTTCGCCTCCTGATCCAACAAAGATATGACATGAACCTCAACCATCAAACCGACTTTCAGCAAGCACAACTGGCTTTTGTGGGCGGCGGCAACATGGCCAGCGCTATTTTGGGCGGTTTGATTCAGCAAGGCTTTGCGCCCTCACACATTCAAGTCATTGAGCCGCATGCTGAAACGGCCGCCAAATTGAGCGCAGCATTGGGCGTCGCGGTGTTGCCAGAAGCCACCGACGCCTTGCAAAAAGCCAACCTCGTTGTTTGGGCGGTGAAGCCCCAAGTGTTCAAGGAAGCCACATTGCCTGTGGCCCCGTTCACCTCGCAGGCATTGCATTTGTCGGTGGCCGCGGGCATTCGATCGGACAGCATGGCACGTTGGCTTTCAACCGACCGAATCGTGCGCGCCATGCCCAACACCCCGGCCTTGGTGGGGCAAGGCATGACGGGCCTGTTTGCACGGCAGGGTGCCAGCGCCTCCGACAAACACTTGATTGAACAATTGCTCCAAGCCACCGGGGAATGGGTATGGGTTCAACAAGAAGCCGACCTCGATGCGGTCACAGCGCTGTCGGGTTCGGGTCCCGCCTATGTCTTTTATTTTTTAGAGGCCATGACCGAAGCCGGCGTGAAGATGGGATTGCCGCAAGCGCAGGCCTATCAGTTGGCCAAAGCCACCTTTGCGGGCGCCACGCATTTGGCCAGCCAATCGAATGATTCACCCGAGGAGCTGCGCCAGCGCGTCACCTCGAAGGGTGGCACCACCTTTGCCGCCCTCAGCACCCTTGACCAAGATCAGGTGAAAGAATCTTTTGTGAAAGCCATGTTGGCCGCGCAGCACAGAGCGGCCGAATTGGGCGACGAGTTCGGTAAAGATTAACGCCATCGGCCCTTACAAATAGCGCAACACCACACCGGCAAAGACGGCAAAACCCACCCAATGGTTCAAGCGAAAGGCTTTGAAACAGCCCTCGCGCGTTCTGTGCCGAATGAGCACAAAATGCCACAGCGCTTGCAGGGCGGCCACGGCCAAACCCAGCAACATCAATGGGTGTTGAACGGCATCTAATAAAGCCCCCCAGATCAGCAAAAACAAAGCATAAAAAGCCATGATGGCGGGCACATCCCATTGACCCAAAGTGATGGCCGAGGTTTTCATGCCAATTTTCAAATCGTCGTCGCGGTCAACCATGGCGTATTCGGTGTCATAGGCCAAAACCCAAAAGATGTTACCCACCAAGAGAGCGCCGGCTTGCCATGCCACTTCGCCTGTCACGGCGGCATAGGCCATGGGAATGCCAAAGCTGAACGCCACACCCAACACGGCTTGCGGCATGGCCACATACCGCTTGGCATAGGGATAAGCGATGGCCACCACCAAAGCCGCAAACGACCAAGGCAATGTTTCGGGGCGCAAAGTGAGCACCAAACCAAACGCCATGAGCGCCAGCACCGCACCAAAGACAAGTGCTTCCTTCACGCTCAAGCGACCACTGGTGACGGGACGCTCAGCCGTTCGCTTCACGTGCTTGTCAAAATCTCGGTCGGCCACGTCGTTCAAGCAACAACCCGCGCTGCGCATGAGGATGGTGCCCAGTGTGAACACCGCCACCAAATGCCAGCCCGGAAAGCCAGCGGCCGACACCCACAATGCCGACAAAGTGGGCCACAGCAACAAGAGCCAGCCTGCGGGTCTGTTCCAACGAATAAGGTCTAAATAGACAGAAAGTTTTTCACGCATGGTGGGGTGGGCATGCTGTCTTAGGACAAACGCGTGACACCGGGCAATTCGCATGCATAAATGGCATTGCGAAGCGCCGCAATGGCCTCGTAACGAGTGAAACTTTTACGCCACACCAAGACCACGCGGCGCATGGGCGGCAAACCAGCCGGCTCGTCAACGATGGGCACATAACAAACTTGGGGGTCTTCGTTTTTTTTGCGCTTGGGCTGCACGGCCAAGGCTTCAGGGGGCACTGACAAACGCGGCACCAGGGTGACGCCCATGCCGGCCCCCACCATGTGCTTGATGGTTTCCAAAGAAGAGCCTTCAAAGCTTTTGCGAATGCCTTCTGCGTTGCTGGAAAACCTGGCAAATTCAGGACAGACTTCAAGCACATGATCGCGAAAACAATGGCCATTGCCCAACAGCAACATGGTTTCGTTTTTCAACTGCTCAGCCGTCATGCTTTTGAGTTGGGCCATGGGGTGTGCGGCCGGCAAGGCCGCCATAAAGGGCTCGTCGTACAAAGCGGCAGTGGCCAAGCCGGTGTCAGGAAAAGGCTCGGCCAAGATGGCGCAATCGATGTCGCCTGCACGCAGCATTTCCATGAGCTTGACCGTGAAGTTTTCTTGCAACATGAGCGGCATTTGCGGCGTCAGCTTTGTGATCTGCCGCATCAGGTCGGGCAACAAATACGGCCCAATGGTGTAGATCAAGCCCAAGCGCAAAGCACCCGCCAGAGGGTCTTTGCCGCGCTTGGCAATTTCCTTGATTTCCGCCGCTTGCTCAAGCACGTGCTGCGCGTGGCGAATAATTTCTTCGCCCAAGGGAGTCACGCTCACCTCGTTGGCGCTGCGCTCAAACAACTTCACATCCAGTTCTTCTTCCAGCTTTTTGATGGCCACCGACAAAGTGGGTTGCGACACAAAGCATGCCTCGGCAGCCTTGCCAAAGTGCCTTTCGCGGGCCACCGCCACAATGTATTTCAGCTCTGTGAGTGTCATGCCAATGTCTCAAGCTTTCAAAAATTCAGATTTTCCGCCTAACCACCGAGCGATGTGCCGCTCGGCCCAGACTGGATCATTTTCCAACATGACAGGTGCCACGGAACGGGCCCATTCCAGCAAGGCTTCATCGGTGGCCAAATCGGCAAAACGCAACAAGGGCGCTCCCGATTGTCGCGCACCCAAGAACTCACCTGGCCCCCGAATCTCCAAATCACGTCTTGCAATTTCAAAACCATCGTTGGTGTCCACCATGGCGCGCAATCGCTCCCGGGCCGTTTCACTCAAACGGCCTCCCTCTGGCGTGCCGAACAACAAAATGCAGGCAGACGCTGCCGCACCCCGCCCCACGCGGCCGCGCAGTTGGTGCAATTGGCTCAGCCCAAACCGTTCGGCGTGCTCAATCACCATCAAGGAGGCGTTGGGCACATCCACCCCCACCTCGATCACGGTGGTGCTGACCAACACGCCCATGCTGCCTTGTGTGAACTGGGCCATGACGTCTTTTTTTTCGTGGGCCGACATTCGAGAATGAAGCAGCCCCACCGTCACCCCTGGCAACATGGCCGTCAGCTCTTCGTGGGTGGCTGTGGCGTTGGTCAAGTCCAGCGCTTCGCTTTCCTCTATCAAAGGGCAGACCCAATAAACTTGCCGACCCTCAGCCAACTGCGCCCCAATGCGGCCAATCACTTGGTCTCTTCGGCTGTCGGAAATAACTTTGGTCACAACCGGGGTTCGGCCGGGCGGCAGCTCATCAATGACCGACACGTCCAAATCGGCGTAGTAGCTCATGGCCAAGGTGCGTGGAATGGGCGTGGCCGTCATCATGAGCAAATGCGGCTCCATACCGGCTTCCTGCATTTTGTCCCGCAGCGCCAAGCGCTGTGCCACGCCAAATCGATGCTGCTCATCGATGATGGCCAAGGCCAATTTTTTAAACTTCACTTGCGTTTGAATGACGGCGTGGGTGCCCACCACCAGGGCGGCATCACCCGATTCGATGAGGGCCAACATGTGGGTACGCTCTTTTTTTTTCTGGCTCCCTGTGAGCCAAGCCACTTGCACGCCCATGGGCGCCAACCATCCCACCAATTTGGCAAAGTGTTGTTGCGCCAATATTTCAGTGGGCGCCATCAGCGCGCACTGCCATCCGCCATCAATGGCCAGCATGGCGGCCAAGGCTGCCACCACGGTTTTGCCTGCCCCCACATCCCCTTGAAGCAAGCGGTGCATGGGCACAGGGCGGGCCAAATCATGGCCAATTTCTTGACTCACCCGTTGCTGCGCTGCCGTCAATTGAAAGGGCAAGGCCGCTTGCAACTTATCGCGCCAGCCGCCCACTTGCTGCCGCAGCGCTGGCGCACGAAGCTTGTCTCGCTCTTGAATGGCCATGCGCTGGGACAGTTGTTGGGCCAACAACTCTTCGGCTTTGAGCCTTTGCCAAGCAGGATGCGTGCGGTCTTCTAAGGCCGCAATGGCCACATCGGGAGCCGGGTGGTGCAAGTGGGTGAGCGCTTGACGCAAGCCATTGACCTTTTGGCCTCGGGGTGGGTTGGGCCACGCATAACTGGCGGGCAATGTTTCGCTCAAATCGGCTCGGGCCAGCGCGCTGTCAATGGCGCGCCGCAAGTAGGCCTGGGGCAAGGCCGCCGTGGTGGGGTAGATGGGCGTGAGGGCTTGGGGCAGTTCACCTTTGGCCAGCCGAAACGAAGGGTGCATCATGGTCAGACCCATGAAGCCGCCTTTCACCTCGCCTCGGGCTCGAATCACTTGACCCACGGCCAAGGCTTTTTGTTGGGCAGGGTAAAAGTTGAAGAATCTTAAGACACAGGTGTCGGTACCGTCGTCCACGGTCACCAAAGCTTGGCGACGAGGTCGGAGTTGAATCTCGGTGGCCACCACCGTGGCCTCAATTTGAACGACATCGCCCTCTCGGGCGTCACGCAATTTGACGATGCTCGTTTCGTCTTCGTAGCGAAGGGGGATGTGCAAGGCCAAATCGATGTCCCGCACCAAGCCCATTTTGCGCATGGCCTTTTGCGGCGCAGACAAGGGCTTGGCTGAACTGGGTGCGCTAGACGCTTTGGGTGCACGGGACGCTGAATCTTTGGCGGACATGCCACCATTTTGCCTTGCCTGACAGGCCAGGGCCTCAAAGCTCAGTTGTGAGGGTGTGCCGACTTGGCGTGCACGAAGGCCGTCACCACGTCGCGAATGGTTTTGCGCTCTTCTGCGTCCAAAGACAAATACCGGTCGACCATTTCACGGTCGGCCAAGCCCATTTCAATGGGGCCAGCGTTCATCTCGAAGACATAGGTTTTGCCAGGCGCTCGGCCAAACCGAAGCTCGTCCGGACTGACTTGCAACCACTCCGCCAATACGCGAAGCTTGTCTTGGGTGGGCATGACTTTGCCCAATAACCAGTTACGAGCGGTATGCGGGGTGATGCTGCGACCGTGGTAGCGAAGGTTAAACGCATTGGCCACCATGGTAGGCGATGCTCGCACACCTGCACTCTCCAACGCGCCGCGCAACCGATCAGCGAATAGTTGAGACTCAGATACTTTTTGCATGCCAGTAAGGTACTGTTAAGAATATGCCCTCTTGTGAAAGAAGCTATTTACTTTCTGAAATATTCATCACATGTTGGGCTCTTTCCTCAAGTTTTCATACAAATGATTTGTAAAGTCTTGATCTGGAACATGGGACAATCAAACATTAACTCACTTGGAACGGGCTTGTTCAGCCCTCAAGCACATGATTTCTTCAGCATCGCCTTTGGCTCAAGCCGCTGTTCAACACACGCTTCAGCATTCTTTCGGTTTGAGCGACTTTGATTTCGAGCTCCCAGCGCATTTGATTGCGCAGCATCCTGCGCCCGATCGCAGCAGCTCAAAACTGCTCGATGGCAGCAGCAGTGTGCCTGTTGACCGAATCTTCAAATCCTTGCCAAGCTTGATGAATGCAGGCGACTTGCTGGTGTTCAACGACACGCAAGTGGTGAAGGCCAGGGTCTTTGGCGAAAAAACCACGGGCGGTAAAGTGGAGTTGCTCATTGAGCGGGTGTTACCAGGCCATCAAGTGGTGGCGCACATGAAGGTGAGTAAAAAGCCACCTTTAGGCGCAGTGCTTCAGATGGGCCATGGTGGCGCTTTGGGCGCTAAGGGCTTCACGGCCCAATTGGTGGGTCGCTGGCCGAATGAACAAGGGCCCTTGTTTTGCTTTCAACTGAGTGATGAGCCTCACGCCCTGATGGCTCAATATGGTCACGTGCCCTTGCCGCCCTACATTGAACGCCCTGACGACGGCAGTGCCAGCGCAGAAGAAATAGCCGACGACGAAAGGCGCTACCAAACGGTGTTTGCGCGCAAGCCTGGGGCAGTGGCCGCCCCAACAGCGGCGCTGCATTTTGACGAGGACTTGCTACAACAACTGACAGACAAAGGCGTTCATGCGGCCAACGTGACATTGCACGTGGGCGCAGGCACCTTTCAGCCAGTGAAAACAGACAACATTGCAGAGCACACCATGCACGCCGAATGGTATGACGTGCCTGTGGCCACGCAACAAGCACTTCATGCATGCCGCGCCAGAGGTGGCAAGGTGTGGGCCGTGGGCACGACGACGGTGAGGACTTTGGAGTCTTGGGCCAAGTTTGATCAGGCGCAGGGCGATACCCAAATTTTCATCACGCCAGGTTTTGAGTTTCAGTGGGTGGACTGCCTCATCACCAACTTTCATTTGCCCAAAAGCACGCTCATGATGTTGATCAGTGCTTTTGCGGGCCACACGCATGTGATGAACTTGTACGCCCATGCCATTTCAAAGCAGTATCGTTTTTTCAGCTACGGCGATGCCATGTTGTTGCAACGCGCTGTCGCCCCCTCCTTGTCCAATGCATAGGATGAAGCATGCTTCAATTTGAACTTCTCAAAACCGACCGGCACAGCCATGCGCGCAGAGGCCAACTCACGCTCAACCATGGCGTGATTCAAACTCCCATCTTTATGCCGGTGGGCACTTATGGCACGGTGAAGGGCGTGATGCCGCG
>Ga0304728_1000044_pt1 | contig 94196 bp, 85 predicted proteins | sample C_130625_MF_Meta_FD_190476 | JGI IMG/M metagenome (GOLD analysis project Ga0304728, IMG submission 190476) | Freshwater microbial communities from Lake Croche, Canada to study carbon cycling - C_130625_MF_MetaG (v2) (version 2) | ecosystem: Environmental > Aquatic > Freshwater > Lake | place... | reverse complement strand
GGAACAAGTTGGCACGCGGGCTTATTAGCAGAATACCAAATTGAAGAACTCTGTAGAATTCCTGTTGAAGTAGAATACGCTTCTGAATTCAGGTATCGCAATCCAGTAATTCATAAGGGCGATGTGATTATTGCCATTTCTCAAAGCGGCGAAACTGCCGACACTTTAGTAGCCTTAGAAAGTGCCAAAGAAAAAGGTGCATTTATTTTTGGGGTTGTAAACGTAGTAGGTAGTAGCATTTCTAGACTAAGTGATGCAGGTGCCTATTCACATGCCGGGCCGGAAATTGGTGTAGCCAGTACCAAAGCATTTACCGGTCAATTAGCGGTATTAGCAATGATGGCTTTAAAAATAGGGTTTGCCAAAGGAACCATTTCTGAAGAACGCTATTTACACTTAATGCAAGAATTACATGCTATTCCAGAAAAAGTGAAATTAATACTAAATGACACTACTAATATTGAACGCATTGCAAAAAAATACAAAGACGCAACAGACTTTTTGTTTTTGGGTAGAGGCTATAATTTCCCCATTGCATTAGAAGGTGCATTGAAACTAAAAGAGATTTCATATATACATGCAGAAGGTTATCCTGCTGCAGAAATGAAACATGGCCCTATTGCTTTAGTAGATGATACATTGCCCGTTGTTTTTGTTGCAACCAAAGATTCTTACTACGAAAAAATTGTATCGAACGTACAAGAAATTAAAGCAAGAAAAGGAATGGTAATTGCTATTGCTACAGCAGGCGACGACGTCATTCCTAGCATGGCCGACGATACTATTTTTGTACCAGATGCCGATGAAGTGATTGCACCTTTATTGAGTGTCATTCCATTGCAATTGTTAAGTTATTATGTAGGATTGGCTAAAGGTATTGATGTAGATAAACCTAGAAATTTAGCAAAAAGCGTTACCGTGGAATAATTACGAACGCTAATTTTTTTATCAACAAAAATAGCATTCAATGCCAGAAAATATTATTTTTAAATCACCGCTTCTTTCACTAGGATATGGTTTTATTCAAGCCCCTTATTTACCAAAAGGGAAAGACGAATATTATCTTAGAAACATTCAAAATCGTAATGGCATTAATTACCGACAGCTCAATGCCTATGAAATAGAAGTATTGGTACGCAATAGAAATACGAGTGATGATTGGAATAAATTATTAGTATCCGATGCTTTTAATCCTGAGTTAGTAAAAAACTGTACGTTTTATGGCTTGGTTCGAATAGGAAAATTAGAGCCACTATGTTTAGGTTTTAGTGATTTAAAATTACCAGTAGGTTTGTATAACTCAACCATTATTAGTTGTGATTTTGGCGATAATGTGGTAATTGATAACGTACATTATTTAGCGCATTATATTATAGGATCAGAAGTAATTATTACCAATGTAGACGAAATGGTTACTACCAATCATGCTAAATTTGGTAATGGTATTTTAAAAGAAGGCGAAAGCGAAGACGTAAGAATTTGGCTAGAACTTTGTAATGAAAATACTGGCCGACGAGTATTGCCATTTGTAGGCATGCTTCCTGGCGATGCTTATTTATGGAGTAAGTACAAAGACGACGACCAACTCCAACAAAAATTCAATGAGTTTACTACACGCCAGTTTAAACCACACCGTGGGTATTATGGAAAAATTGGCGATAGAACAGTTATAAAAAATACCCGCATTATAAAAGATGTATGGATTGGATCGGATGCCTACATAAAAGGTGCCAATAAACTTAAAAATATTACTATTAATTCAAAACCAGCAGCCACAACTCAAATTGGAGAAGGCTGCGAAATAGTAAATGGTATTATTGGATTTGGCTGCCGTCTTTTCTATGGCATTAAAGCGGTAAGATTTGTAATGGCCGACCATTCACAACTAAAATATGGGGCCAGATTAATTAACTCCTATCTTGGTCAAAACGCAACCATTTCTTGTTGTGAAGTACTTAATTCATTAATTTTCCCTGCACACGAACAGCACCATAATAATTCATTTTTATGTGCTGCTTTGGTAATGGGTCAAAGTAATATTGCTGCAGGTGCAACAATTGGGTCTAACCACAATAGTAGGGGTGCCGATGGCGAAGTAGTATTGGGCAGGGGCTTTTGGCCAGGCTTGTGTGTGAGCATAAAACACAATTCAAAATTTGCCAGTTTTACCATTTTAGCAAAAGGAGATTATCCAACAGAACTAAATATTCAAACACCATTTTCTTTGGTAAGTATTGATGCAAGTAACGACCAATTATTAGTCATGCCAGGCTATTGGTTTTTATACAATATGTATGCCCTAGAACGCAATGCTTGGAAATATGTAGATCGCGATAAAAGGACCGATCGTATTCAAAGAATTGAATACGATTATTTGGCGCCAGACACCATCAACGAAATTATCAATGCCATCCATTTATTAGAACTTGCAACTGGCAAAGCTTTTCATCTTAAAGAAAATAAAACAAAAAGAATTACTGATGAACAAGCAGCTATTCTAGGAAAAAAATTATTAACAGAGGCCAATCCTATTGTTGATGAACTAGAGATACTTGGTTTGAATTTCGAAAACAGTAAAAGAAAAACAGTTTATAAAAAAGTACTACGGGCCTATCGTGTTTTTGAAGACCTAGTTATTTATTATGGTATAACTACATTAATAGATTGGTCGAAAAAACAGGGCTTAAAAAATTTCAATGAAATAATAACAGTTATTCCAACAAAAACCACAAGAAATAGTTGGATCAATTTAGGCGGTCAATTAATGCCCGAAACCGAAGTAGCTACATTAAAAAACAAAATCATCTCCAATAAAATAAAATCATGGGATGAAGTGCATGATTTTTATGAAACAATGGGTAATAAATATCCGGAACAAAAGTTTCAACACGCGGTCGCCGCTTTATCTGAAAGAATTGGTAAGCCCATTAAAAAAATCAGCCCCCAAGAATTAAATACCCTCTTAGATGCTGTAGTTCGCACCAAAGAATGGATGGCCAAAGGTATCTATGATTCAAAAGCCAAAGACTTTGCAAATCCTTACAGGCAAATGGTGTATGATTCTGCTGCAGAAATGGATGCGGTTGTAGGAAAATTGGTAGACAATAGTTTTATCAATGAACAAGTAATTGTACTTGCCAGCTTCAAAAAAAAGATAGCTGCATTTAAAAAACAAATCAAATAATTACAAACGCAAACCAACACCCACTTGTATTTGTTGGCTAGTCCATTTGTCTTTTTGGTCTATTTGATTAATGTTTTTCATGCCAATATTATACCTGCCGTAAATACGCAATAATTTTAAATTAAACTGCAAACCACCAACCATTGAAAAGTCTCCATCAGTAAATGCTTTATTGCCATTTTTTAAAAGCGATTGGTCTTGATTCATTAAAATTCCAAACTGTGGACCCGCATGAAGTGTAACAAGTTTGCCCACATTATAGCGTAGTAAAATTGGAATAGATACATAATTTAAAGTAACCCTCGCATCTTGCACATTTAAAGCAGCAACACTCTGATAGATGGTTGCAAATCCAGATGCAACAGTGGTACTAGACTGATTGAATAATACTTCAGGTTGTAATCCAAATCTTTTATTGAAATCAATTTCAGTGAATACACCAACATGGTATGATAGTGCATAGGCATCTGAAAAAGAAATACCAGAAACCTGGTTTAAGTTTGCACCGCCTTTTATCCCAAAATTAAATCCTGCTTGCGCAAAACTGCTAACTGATAATAATAAAATGGCTGCTAAAAATAAGATTGACTTTTTCATGTGCTTGATTTAGTACTCGTATAACACCAAACACGTGCCAATATTTTATAATTCGAATGAAATAAGAAAATAAACTAGGTTTTAACTTTATTTAAACCAATTCAATGACGGAGATTTCAGGCATCACACCTACCCTACCTGGGTATCCAATAAATCCATACCCTCTGTTAACATATAATTTTTGCTGACCATCTTCGTATAAGCCTGCCCATTGGCGGTACATCCATTGCACGGGGCTCCATTTAAAGTAAGGATTGTCTATACCAAATTGCATACCATGCGTATGTCCTGCAAGCATTAAATCAATGGAAGGGTATTTTGGCTTTACTTCTGCATCCCAATGACTAGGATCATGGCTTAATAATATTTTAAAAGGAATGGTTTCAGTTCCAGGAAATGCTTCGTGCATCTTTCCGTATTTTGGAAAACGTCCTTTTGCTCCCCAGTTTTCAATACCTAATAAAGCAATTTTATCAGTACCTTTTTCTAATAATACGTGCTCATTCATTAATAAACGCCAACCTAAATGATGGTGTACTTGTTTTAGATTATTTAGGTTTTCAATTTTTTCTGCAGCAGAGGGCCATGTAACATAATCGCCATAATCGTGGTTGCCTAAGGTACTAAACACCCCAAGCGGCGCCTTAAGTCTACCAAAGACATCCATATAATCTTTCATTTCATCGGCTCGGTCGTTAACCAAGTCTCCAGTAAATAAAATTAAGTCCGCATTTTCTTTAAGAATCATATCTACCCCATGGTTCACCGCCGCTTTATCTTGAAAACTTCCACTATGAATATCGCTGATATGCACCAGTTTCATGCCTTTAAAAGCAAGGGGCAGATTAGGGTAGTTTAGTTTTATCCTTTTTACTTGGTAATTATACTTGTTACTAAATCCAACCAATAACGTTCCAAACAATGTGCCGCCAATACCCAAACCAAGCCAACTCAAGAAAACAGAACGAGGTATGCCATTGCCTTCTCCAACAATAGTAGCACCAGCATTTGAATAAAACATCCGCACAAACATAAAAGCACCCCTACGCAAGTCATCGGTAAGGAAAATGGCGGCCCCTATTAATTTAGCTAGGAACAAGCCTATTAAAATGGCAAAAATATAATTGCGGAAAAACTTAGAGGTTTGTAATCCTTGGATATAAGGAAAACAGAGTAATAAAACCAAGGTAGCCCCAGAAATCAACCAATAAACTATATATATGACAAGTCTGGTTTTTTCGGATGCATTCTGCGCCACTGTTTTCAGGGCTTGAAAAACGTAAAAATCTAATAGCAGCATGATGGCTGCAATAATCCACCAGGTACGCACACTTTTCATAGTTTGTAGGCTTGATTTAGGTTAAAAACCCAGTTAATTTGTTTTATGACGGCAAAAATCAATTAATTATATTTGATTCCCACAAAAAAAGCCCTTTTTAACATTTAAAACCTTACAATAGGCTTTTAGGTTGGGTAAGTGGTAATTGTAACAATGTTTAGATAATATTGTTTCGGAAGATGTGGGCTAAAGCGTATTTTTGGCATCCAAGCAACTAATTCAGAATCTTAATCGAATTTGAAAAAAGTTATTTGGCTAACAATTTAAAAAATTGGATCTGTTTAAAAGCAGCCAAACGGAGGATATTATGGCAATAATTATTGGTATAGCCAATCAAAAAGGTGGCGTTGGTAAAACAACCACCGCAATTAATGTGGCTGCTAGTTTAGCAGTGCTAGAATATAAAACCTTGTTGGTTGATGCCGATCCACAGGCAAACAGCACCACAGGCGTTGGCTTCGACCTGCACAATATCACCAATAGTTTGTACGACTGCATGGTCAATAATTCTACCGCAGCAGATGTGATTTTAAAAAGCGATGTACCCAATTTAGATTTATTGCCATCGCATATTGATTTAGTAGGTGCAGAAATAGAAATGATTGATTACCCTAATCGAGAAAATGTTTTAAAAGGAGTTCTCGAAGCAGTAAGAGATAAATATGATTTTATAGTAATTGATTGTTCGCCTTCTTTAGGTTTAATTACAGTCAATTCTTTAGTAGCTGCCGATAGTGTGATTGTTCCTGTACAGTGCGAATTTTTTGCATTGGAAGGATTAGGAAAATTATTAAACACCATTAAAATTGTACAGAGTAGATTAAATCCGGCATTAAAAATTGAAGGTATATTAATGACTATGTATGATGGCCGTTTAAGACTTTGCAATCAAGTGGTAAGTGAGGTTCGACGCCATTTCGATGATATGGTTTTCTCAACAATTATACACCGTAACACACGTTTAAGCGAAGCACCAAGTGTAGGCAAGCCTGTTATTTTATATGATGCTGAAAGTAAAGGAACAATAAATTACCTCAATTTAGCAAAGGAAATTTTGCAAAATAATGGACTAACAAAAATGAGTAACGAAGAAAGAATCATTGAATAACATAATCAAAAATTTTTTAATTGATTATTCAATCCAAATTATTACACAAGCATGAGTACACCCAAAAAAAATAACGATTTACTAGGCAAAGGCATTCGCTCCTTGCTTCAAAATATTGATACCGATTTAAAAAACACAGAAGGCGGTTTAAAACCACAAATCGTTGAAGAAGTAACTGGTAGTAAAAGATTAATTTTAGCTGATATAGAAATTAATCCAAAACAACCAAGAAGAGATTTCGACGAAGCGGCATTAAATGAATTGGCAGCATCTATTAAATTGCATGATATTATTCAGCCACTTACCGTATCAAAACTTGCCAATGGCAAATACCAATTAATTGCTGGTGAACGCAGATTTAGGGCCTCTAAAATTGCCGGATTAAAAGATGTTCCTGTTTATATTCGTCAAGCAAATGACCAACAATTATTAGAGCTAGCTTTACTAGAAAATTTACAAAGAGAAAACCTTAATGCAGTAGAAGTAGCCCTTAGTTACAAACGCATGATGGAAGAATTGAATTATACCCAAGAACAAGTGGCTGAAAGAATGGGTAAAGAAAGAAGTACTGTTACCAACTATATCAGATTATTAAAATTACCGCCAGATATTCAACTAGCAGTTCGCAATAGCAGTATCACCATGGGACACGCTAGAGCCCTTGTTAACATTGACACCATTGATAGGCAACTATTTGTTTTTAAAGAAATCAAAGCAAAAGATTTAAATGTAAGACAAACCGAAGAGTTGGTACGAAAAATGTATACTGCCTCTAAAACTGGCGGTAGCAAAAATCCTTCAAAATCTGAATTACCTCCTGCCTATAAAAGGATTGAAGACCAACTAGCATCGCATTTTGGAGCGAAAGTAAAAATGACACACAATAAAAATGGACAGGGCAGTATTAATATCGACTATTTTTCATTAGAAGAATTGAATAAAATTCTAGACGCCATGAATGTTATTGTTAGTTAATGAAAGCATACCAATTTCTTATATGGCTTATGTTTCTTTGCCCTATTTGGGGCAAGTCTTTGGCTCAATCAGACACGGTTCGTAGCGCAATTAAAGCTGTTCCAACAATAGTAAAAGATAGTAGCACAATAAAAAAACACGATCCTAAAAAAGCAACTCGACGTTCTGCCATGATACCTGGATGGGGGCAAGCTTACAACAAAGAATATTGGAAAATTCCTATTGCTTATGGTATAATTGCTATTCCTGTTAGTTTGTACTTTTACAATAATGACTGGTACAAAAAAACAAAATTTGCTTACGAAGCAAAATACAAAGCAGAAATAAACAAGGACAGCACTGATTATAATTTAATGGACCCACTATTAAAACCACTTAGCAGTAATTCATTACAGAGTTATAGAAATTCTTTTAGACGCGATAGAGACTATTCTATATTATGGTTTATAGCAGCTTGGGGTTTAAACGTAATTGACGCTACTGTTTTTGGGCATTTAAAAGATTTTGATGTAAACAATGATTTGACAATAAATGTGAAGCCGCAGTTTAATCCTAGCAATAGAAGCACAGGATTTGCATTAACGGTTTACAGGAAAAAGAACGAACATAAATTATATACACTACCTTAATTTTTGCGTTAATAAATAATTAACTAAAGCAAATTTAATACCACCCTTTAAATTGCTTTTGAAAAAAAACAAACACATGAATATTGCACTGATTGGATACGGAAAAATGGGCAAAGCTATTGAAACAATTGCCTTAGAAAAAGGACACCAAATTGTATTGAAAATTGATATAGATAATGCTGCCGATTTTAATCAAGAAAATATTTCAAAAGCAGATATTGCTATTGAATTTACCGGCCCACATAGTGCTTTTGAAAATGTTATGAAATGCTTAGAATTAGGCATCCCTGTGGTTTGTGGCTCTACTGGTTGGCTAGACAAATTTGAAATTGCTACCAATTATTGTCAAGAAAAAAAGGGCGCATTATTATATGCCAGCAACTATAGCATTGGCGTGAATTTGTTTTTTGAAATCAATAAATATGTAGCGCAACTAATGAGTGCGCAAAAAGAATATAATGTTGTGATGGAAGAAATTCACCACACACAAAAAAAAGATGCACCAAGCGGAACCGCTATTACTTTAGCAGAACAAGTGCTCGCTGCAATCCAACAAAAAAAACAATGGATTAATGAAGCGAGTAATCATCCCGAAGACCTAAGTATTATTTCAAAAAGAATTGATCCAGCACCAGGCACACATACAATTAAATATACTTCAGCTGTAGATGATATTGAAATCATACATACTGCACACAATCGGGTTGGATTTGCTGGTGGTGCAGTGCTAGCCGCTGAATTCATTCATGGCAAGCAAGGCATCTTTAGTATGAAGGAAGTACTAGGATTATAATTTACAGTTTAAAGGAATAGCCAAACTTAATATTGTAGGCATTAGATGCAGCAACATCAATGGGTTGCTTCCAATTAGATTGTGTGGCTTGAACTTCTAATCCAAATAAGCGAAATCCAGCACCAAATTCGGTTAATAAATTATTGCCAGAGATGGCTGATTTTGAATAACTCTGAATAGCGGTTCCTAGATTGCCCATCAAAAAAATTCTACCGAGTAAAAAATAGTGTCTGAGCCCACCTTTCAAAGATGTTATATGCAAATTTCCTGCTGGGTTATTTAAAGTATTTCCAAATGTTTGGTAACCAGCGGTTGCTAAAAGCATGGTTGAGCCCAAGCCTACACCAGCACCAGCTTCTGCACCAATTCCACCATTATTGGCATCCTTAAAAGCGTTACTTGCTGGGGATGCATAATTGATATCCGCAAAAATTTGGGCATGTGGTAATTTAAACTGAGCGAAACTATTTAGGCTTGCCACTAGAATTAGCGCAAAAGGAATCAGGATTTTTAAATATTTGTGCATATTTTTAGTTTGTGTAAAGAAAGTAAAATTCTTTATAATATTACAAAAATTAACGGCTCTTTGGCCATCTGTTATGTTATCAAAAAAAACGCAATACGCATTTAAAGCTTTAACCTATTTGGCCGAACAAGAAAATGGCATACCTGTACTGATTGCAGAAATTTCTAAAAAGAAAAAAATTCCATTAAAATTTCTTGAAAACATTTTGCTAGAACTTCGTAAAGCAGGAATTCTCGAAAGTAAAAAAGGAAAAGGCGGTGGTTACTTTTTAAAATTAGTACCTAATAAAATACCACTTTCTACCATCATGCGATTAATAGAAGGGCCTATTGCACTCTTACCCTGTGTAAGTTTAAATTTCTACGAAAAATGCAAAGACTGCGATGAAAAGCATTGTGGCCTCAATAGGGTAATGATTGAAGTAAGAGACAATATGCTACAAGTTTTAGAAAACAAGTCTGTAGCAGATTTAACCGGAAAATAGTTGCATTATTTTATTGACAGATTCTCTAACATATCTGCAGTCATTTTATCTAAATCAAAAGCTGGCTTCCAATTCCAATCAGTATTAGCAATGCTATCATCAATACTTTGCGGCCAACTATTTGCAATGGCTTGTCTATAATCGGGAACACAACTCAATTGAAAATCAGGAATATGTTTTTGAATAGATGCAGCAATTTCTGTTGGCGAAAAACTCATTCCAGAAATATTATAAGAAGTTCTCACCTTAATAGTATTGGCAGGTGCATGCATTAATTCCAATGTAGCTCGAATAGCATCGGGCATATACATCATGGGCAAATAAGTATCTTCTTTTAAAAAGCAGGTATACTTTTTTTCGGCGAGTGCTTCATGGTAAATTTCAACTGCATAATCAGTTGTTCCGCCGCCTGGTGCCGATTTATAACTAATCAAACCAGGATAACGAATACTTCTAATATCAACTCCAAAACGTTGGTGATAATAATTACACCAAAATTCTCCCGCATATTTACTAATACCATAAACCGTGATAGGCTCAATAATTGTTTGTTGCGGACAAAATTGTTTTGGAGTAGTAGGACCAAAAACGGCAATACTACTTGGCCAGTATACTTTGTGTAATTTTTCTTCGCGTGCTATATCCAACACATTTAATAGACCTTGCATATTTAAATGCCAAGCAAGGCCTGGATTTTTTTCGCCAGTTGCAGATAAAATTGCTGCTAATAAATAGATCTGAGTGATGTTTTGGCGAATTACCTGAACATGCAACATTTCTTTATTCATTACATCCAAGCTCACATAGGGACCTGTTCCTTTTAAAAGATCATTTTCTTCGCGCAAATCAGATGCCACTACATTAGCCGCACCATATATTTTACGCAGTGCTAAAGTTAATTCTACCCCAATTTGTCCGGAGGCACCAATTACCAAAATTTTATCTTTTGCCATGTAAATGAATTTTGAAGTGATCAAAAATAGATATTCTATTGAAACTAACAGTGGTTATCTTTTAAAGGATTACAAATTAGTGAGTGCAAGAATTCACTTAATTTTGCAGAACCTTAATTTTAATGAATTCACCAATACTTTAAAAGGATGTTACCAGATTTTCTAACCAAACTTTTCAAGAACCAGTCTTACGACCCCAATAACTTTTTTTTAATTGCAGGGCCTTGTGTGGTAGAATCTGAAGAAATTGTATTGGAAATAGCAGACAAAGTGTCTAATATTTGCAAAAATCTAGGTATCCCCTATGTTTTTAAAGCCTCTTACAGAAAAGCAAACAGAACCAGTGCCAATTCATTCACAGGTATTGGAGACGATACTGGATTAGCTTTGATAAAAAAAGTGGGCGATTTATACCAATTACCTACTACTTCAGATATACATGCACACGAAGAAGCGGCGGTGGCGGCGCCTTTCATTGATATTTTACAAATTCCCGCTTTCTTGTGTAGGCAAACTGATTTACTTGTTGCGGCAGCAGAATCAGGTAAAATTGTCAACGTAAAAAAAGGCCAATTTTTAAGCGGTCCTTCCATGAAATTTGCAGTTGACAAAATTAAAAAAGCTGGCAACGAACAAATTATGCTCACTGAACGTGGCAACAGTTTTGGCTATACAGACCTGGTAGTAGATTATAGAAATATTCCATGGATGCAGGAACACCAAACGCCAGTAATTATGGATTGTACCCATGCCCTGCAACAACCCAATCAAAGTTCTGGTATTACCGGCGGCAATCCTCAATTAATTGGAACCATTGCTAAAGCTGCCATTGCAACAGGCGCAGATGGATTATTTATTGAAACCCATCCTAACCCAGCTATTGCCAAAAGCGATGGTGCCAATATGTTGCGATTAGATTTATTAGAGCCCTTGTTAGCGCAATTGGTTAAACTCAGAAAAGCGGTTATTTAAACAGGCTTATCTTACCAATTTTTTAATGGATTACGCCTTCCTGCCATAATATAATTCTTGATATTAATCCAAAATGCAAGAATCATGTACACTAAAACAGGTGATCCTAGTGTTAGAAATGAAATATAAATAAACCACATTCTAATTTTAGAACTGGCAATGCCAAATTTTTCGCCAATAGCGGCGCAAACTCCAAAAGCGTGCATCTCAATGTTTTCGCGAATTTTTTGCATGATTCTATAAATTATAAATGGCTAAACCCTTTGTTTCATAAAAATAGACATTTGAATTGAATAAAAGTTTAAAACAGTTTATAACGCAAGCCTGTTTTGGCGTAAATTTGCAAAATCAATCAATCGTACCTTAATCTCAAATCATAAATTTTTCAACCTATGGCTTTTGATATCGAAATGATCAAGCAACTGTACTTAAATATGCCTGCAAAAGTAGACGCAGCACGTACCGCATTGGGCAGACCCCTTACTTTATCTGAAAAAATCCTTTTTGCCCATTTGCACGCTGATCAATCCTTGAGTAGCTTTGAACGTGGTAAGCATTATGTAGATTTCGCTCCAGACCGAGTAGCAATGCAAGATGCCACTGCTCAAATGGCTTTGTTGCAGTTTATGCAAGCTGGTCGTAAAAAAGTAGCAGTGCCTTCAACGGTGCATTGCGACCACTTAATCACTGCCAAAAACGAAGCAAAACAAGATTTAGAAGTAGCGAATGCAGAAAGCAAAGAAGTATATGATTTCTTGGCATCTGTATCTAATAAATATGGTATTGGTTTTTGGAAACCTGGCGCTGGAATTATTCACCAAGTAGTATTAGAAAATTATGCATTCCCTGGTGGTATGATGATTGGTACCGATTCTCATACAGTAAATGCTGGAGGACTTGGTATGATTGCAATTGGTGTTGGTGGTGCAGATGCTTGTGATGTAATGGCAGGACTTCCTTGGGAGTTAAAATGGCCTAAACTAATTGGTATTAAACTAACTGGTAAATTAAGTGGCTGGACAGCTCCTAAAGACGTGATTTTAAAAGTCGCTGGTATTCTTACTGTAAAAGGTGGAACTGGTGCTATTGTTGAATATTTTGGTGAAGGCGCTACTAGTATGAGTTGTACAGGTAAGGGCACCATTTGTAATATGGGTGCTGAAATTGGTGCAACCACTTCAACTTTTGGATACGATGAAAGTATGAGTCGTTACTTATCAGCCACAGGCCGCGCAGATATTGCTGCTGCTGCTGATGCAGTAAAAGATTATTTAACTGCCGATGCCGATGTGTATGCAAATCCTTCAAAATATTTTGATGAAGTAATTGAATTAGACCTAAGCACATTAGAACCACATTTAAACGGACCATTCACACCAGATTTGGCTACACCAATTTCTAAAATAAAAGAAGTAGCTGCTGCCAATGGTTGGCCAACAAAAATTGAAGTGGGTTTAATAGGAAGCTGTACCAACTCTTCTTATGAGGATATTAGTAGAGCAGTTAGTTTGGCTAAACAAGTAACTGAAAAAGGATTGACACTTGCGGCAGAATTTAAAATCACACCAGGATCTGAGCAAGTGCGTTATACCATTGCTAGAGATGGATTCCTAGACGTTTTTGAAAACATTGGCGCAACAGTATTTGCCAATGCTTGCGGACCTTGTATTGGTATGTGGGATCGTGTTGGTGCAGAGAAAAAAGAAAAGAATGCTATTGTTCATAGTTTTAATAGAAACTTTGCAAAACGTGCCGACGGTAATCCTAATACTTTTGCATTTGTGGCATCACCCGAATTGGTTACCGCACTAGCCATTGCAGGTGATTTAACATTCAATCCACTAACTGATACCATTACCAACAATAAAGGCGAGCAAGTAAAATTAGACGAACCAAGTGGTCAAGAATTACCTCTTCGTGGTTTTGCAGTTGAAGATGCCGGATACCAAGCACCTGCTGCTGATGGATCAGGCGTAACTGTTGCAGTAGATCCTGTAAGCAAACGTTTGCAATTATTGGACCCTTTTGCAGCTTGGGATGGTCATGATCTAAAATCTTTAAAACTACTAATTAAAGCAAAAGGAAAATGTACCACCGACCATATTTCAATGGCAGGACCTTGGTTAAAATTCCGTGGGCACTTAGATAATATCAGTAATAATATGTTGATAGGTGCGGTGAATTTCTTTAATGAAAAAACCGACAATATCAAGAACCAATTAACTGGCGAATACGGTCCGGTTCCTGCAACACAACGTGCTTACAAAGCAGCAGGCATAGGAACTATTGTAGTTGGCGATGAAAATTATGGCGAAGGAAGTAGCCGCGAGCACGCTGCAATGGAACCACGTCATTTAGGTGTTCGTGTGGTATTAACCAAATCATTTGCACGTATTCATGAAACCAACCTGAAAAAACAAGGAATGTTAGCGTTAACTTTTAACGACAAAACAGACTACGAAAAAATTCAGGAAGACGATACTATTGATGTGCTAGGACTTACCAGCTTTGCGCCAGGAACCCCATTAACATTGGTGTTTACGCATGCAGATGGTAGCCAAGACACTATCGTAGCCAATCACACTTATAACCAACAGCAAATTGAGTGGTTTAAAGAAGGAGCGGCATTAAATATTATTCGCAAGCAAGTTGCTAGCGCATAATTTTAAAAAAACTACATAAAAAAATCCTCCAATTGGGGGATTTTTTTATGAATGACTAGTAAGTAGAAAATCTGCTAGATTTTAGTTAATTTACCTTTTCAAACAACATACCATGAAGAAATTATTGTTACTCATACTAAGCTTGTATTTAATAGGAACTAGTTATGGTCAACAGAAACTGGCTTACCAACTCTATAATGCAAAAGGTAAAAAAATATCTTATGGTAAAATGCTACAAGTATTAACCGAAAAAGACATTGTACTTTTTGGTGAATTTCACAACAATGCTATTGCGCACTGGTTACAATTAGAAGTTACCAAAGACTGTAAAGAAAAAAGAAATTTAGTATTAGGTGCAGAAATGTTTGAACAAGACAATCAAGCAGTTTTAGACCAATATTTACGAGGCGAAATCAAAGCAAAAGCATTGGATTCTTTGGCACGTTTATGGAAGAACTACCCTACCGACTACGCCCCATTGGTAAATTTTGCAAAAGAAAACAACATTGCATTTGCTGCATCAAATGTTCCTAGGCGTTATGCCTCTATGGTTTCAAAAGGTGGATTTGCCATTTTAGATACCATTAGCAATAAAGAAAAAGCATGGTTAGCGCCATTACCTATTGCATACGACGCATCATTACCAGGATACAAAAACATGGTGGCAATGATGGGTGGACATGGCGGAGACAATCTACCAAAAGCACAAGCCATTAAAGATGCAACCATGGCGCATTTTATTTTAAAATATTATACAGCTGGCAGTTTGTTTATTCATTATAATGGCTCTTATCATTCCGATAACCATGAAGGAATTGGTTGGTACATTACACAACAAAGACCCGAATTAAAACAAGTAACCATTACAACGGTTTCTCAAAAAGATATTTCAAAATTATTGTCAGAAAATAAAGGCAAGGCAGATTTTATTATTTGTGTTGATGAAGACATGACAAATACTTATTAATATTCAGAAGCCTTTTTATCAATCAGTAATTAGCTTACCGCCTTCCATTCAAAATTTGGTAGTAGAATAATAAATTACCTTTTAAAAATATTAAAAATCCATGCACCCTATTCGCACCGCTATATTATCTTTTGGAATGTCTGGGAGGGTTTTTCATGCACCATTTATTGCGCTAGATCCGGCTTTTGAATTAGTTGGTTTTTGGGAAAGAACTACTAATAATTCGCTTGAATTTTATCCTACTGTAACTATCTATCGTTCATTAGAGGATGTATTAAATGATGCATCAATTGACTTAGTCATTGTAAATACACCCACCTATACGCATTACGAATACACTAAAAAAGTATTGTTGGCAGGCAAACACGCGGTAGTAGAAAAATGTTTTACAAGCACTACTGAAGAAGCCATTGAATTGCACCAAATTGCTATTGAAAAAAACGTACAATTATCGGTATTTCAAAATCGCCGCTGGGATAGCGATTTCAAAACAGTGAAGCGTTTGATTAAAGAAAACTGGCTAGGAAATATAGTTGAAGCAGAAATTCATTTCGATCGATTCAAAGAAGAACTAAGCCCAAAACTGCATAAAGAAACTCCAGGACCAGGTGCAGGCACACTCTATGATTTAGGGCCTCATTTAATAGACCAAGCACTTTGTTTATTTGGCATGCCTGATTCGGTTTTTGCAGATATTAGAATCACCCGACCAGGCTCATTGGTGGATGATTATTTTGAAATATTACTCTATTACAAAACCATTCGGGTTCGATTAAAATCTGGTTACCAAGTTAGAGAAGCTGTTCCGTCGTATGTTATTCATGGCAATAAAGGCAGTTTTTTAAAAAGCAGGGGCGATATTCAAGAGATTGAATTAGTTGCCAATAAAAAACCAGGAAACAAAGAATGGGGTACTGAACCTATAGAAGAACAAGGCCTATTGCATACCGAAATGAACGGACAAATTATTAGGGGAAAAGTACCTACAATGCAAGGCAATTATGCCGATTATTATAGTGCTGTAGCCATTGCCATTAACACCCAAACTGCCATGCCAGTAACAGCACAAGATGGCATTAATATTTTACAAATAATAGAAGCCGCATTCAAAAGCAATCAACAAAAAGCAGTGATTGATTTGTAATAAAAACAACTATCATGCAACCGTATATTAAGCCTGTTTATGATCAGTTTTCCAAACAGGCAAACAAAGAAAACGCAGCAGGCATGAAAGCGTATATGCTGCACCAATTTATTTTTTTTGGTATTAAAACACCTTTGCGTGATAGCATTGTAAAAGCACATATCAAAACACACCCACTGAATGATATGGCTATTATAGAAAAAGTTGTAAAAGAACTTTGGATAATGCCCAATAGAGAACTTTCTTATTTTGCTATTGATGTTTTTGCTGCTAATAAAAAACTATGGAGCCCTGCAAGTATAGCATTAATTGAATACTGTATTACTAATAAAAGCTGGTGGGAAACGGTTGATTCCATTGCTAGCGAATGGCTAGGACCCTACTTTAAAATTTTTCCGGAACAAATTTTGCCCGTCACTAAAAAATGGAATCAATCAGAAAATATTTGGTTGCAGCGAAGTAGTTTATTATTTCAAAAATCTTATAAGAAAGAAACTGATACTGCATTACTCTCAAAATATATTTTGCACTTAAAAGATTCCAAAGAATTTTTTATTAGAAAAGCAATTGGATGGGCATTGAGAGAATATTCAAAAACAAATTCAGAATGGGTTATACAATTCGTAGCAACCAATTCATTGTCTCCCTTAAGTAAAAAAGAAGCCCTTAAAAGAATTCATGTCAACCCTGTTAGTTGAGTTTGGTGTATAAAAATAGGTTGAAGCAATGAATACTTCAACCTATTTTATACTAATAATTATTTTACATTTTTTTGGCGTCTTCTAAAAACTTAGCCAATCCAATATCAGTTAAAGGATGTTTTAATAATCCTAGAATTGAATCTAATGGACAAGTACAAACATCTGCACCTGCTTCGGCAGCTTTTATAATATGTAACGCATTACGAATAGAGGCTGCTAAAATTTCTGTTTTATATCCTTGAATATCATAAATATGACGCATTTGCGCAATCAGTTCTATGCCATCCCAACCGCTATCGTCTATTCGTCCAATAAATGGAGATACATAAGCCGCACCTGCTTTTGCCGCTAATATTGCCTGACCTGCAGAGAATACCAAGGTGCAATTGGTACGAATACCATTATCGGTAAACCATTTAATGGCTTTAATACCATCTTTAATCATAGGTACTTTCACCACAATATTTGGGTGAATAGCCGCTAATTTCTTGCCTTCTTCTACCATTGTAGCAAAATCTGTAGACAATACTTCGGCACTAATATCGCCATCCACTAATTCGCAAATTGCCTTGTAATGCAATGCAATTGCGGCTTCGCCTTTAACACCTTCTTTAGCCATCAATGACGGATTGGTAGTTACACCATCCAAGATTCCTAATTCACTAGCTTCTTTAATTTGGGCTAAATTTCCGGTATCAATAAAAAATTTCATCGGTTAAATTTTATAAGTTGTAATAGAAATAAAGGTGGATTTTGTTCGCGAATACTTATTCAAACTGTATCCGCGAAAGAAAGAAAAAATGGCAGGCTACTCACATCGCACCGCTCAACCGCCTATCCTTGCTGTATTCCTACCCTGGGGAGTTTCAGCAGGAGCTGGTCGTGTAAGACCTGCCATGGCAAAAGTAAGGTTTGAAGCTTAATTAATGTAGATTTTTTTAAAATAAAAATAGGCGCTCGCAATTTTGCAGACTAATTATTTGTCAACACGCATGATAAAAACTCACTGTTTAACGCTGAAGCCTAGAATTAATAGTGGTAGCCCCTACTAATTCATCGTGTCTTCCGCTAAATGACCGATAATAAACTAGAATAGTATATTCATTTTCTGTTTCCCAATAGTTGCCATCAGTGAAAGAAATATCAGCCGATTCTAATGGATTTTTAATATCCTTAGTGGCGTAGGTGTAACTGTAATAGCCTTGTTTTAAAAATAATTTTTTTGTGTAGATTCCTTGCGTTGCATCGAAATGCATTAATGAGCTATCGCCAATTTGATTGCCAGTAATCTCTCCTATTAAATGCAAATTTTTTCCAAATATTGGTTGCCGATTATTGGGAACATAACTAAAGTTTACCCAAGCATAATCGCTCTGCCACCATGGATTTATAGACTCCGATGAATTGATTTCAGTATATCCATTTCTATCTTGAAAATTAATATACGCAACTGCATCACGTGGTTGGTCTGGTTTTATGAATACTTCATTGGGTTCCTTACTACGATCTACTCGTGCAATTCTATCAGACTCAAATCGAAAACTTTGCAAATCGGCCCAGCGATATTCTTTGCCAGCTGCAAAAATAAAATCTTGTTCTCCATTATATTCCAAAACATCTCCGCGAATAAAAACAGGTTGTTTGTCTTTCACGGCATCGTCCCAACGATTATTTTGAAACACTACCACTTTTAATTGTTGCGGATTGAACAAATTCAAGGCTTTTACACCTAATGAAAATTGTAATTTTTGGTGCGTTCTATACACTTGATTTTCGAAAGGTGTTTGAATTTGCGCACCGATGCTTACTTGTTTATCTAACACCATGATTCTTTTGGTAAATGCTAGTTTAGCAGTATCGCCATCAGTAAAAACCTTCAATAAATAATTGCCAGATTTAATGGGTTCGCAGTTTCTTTCTGGCAATACTACTTGGTAATGTATATAATGAATTGCTGCAATTGATGCTACGCGATAAGTACTAATTCTATTTTGGTTAAACCCCTTGATATAATCAAATACATTCATATTTGCCGAAGTCCAGTCTGCATTGCAAAGCTCGTAAGTATAAAAATAATTTTTTGGATAATTTACTAAGTCATCGAAATGCAACTCAAGTTGGTCTGATGAATTTAATTGCAAAATAGGCTGACTCAATTGGTTGTTTTGCTGAAACAATTTAACACCTTGAATAGTGGGTGCATATACATGATCGGGTAAGCGCTGCCCAAACAAATCCATTGCCCCCAATAATAATATTACTGCAACCAATTTTTTCATACACCTAAAATAAGGCAATATAATTATAGTAACCCAATTTAGCCAATGCAACATTACTTGAAAGCATTACAAGATACTATCAACATTGTTTTGTAAAAATTTAACTGGCCTTGATTATAACAACAAAAAAGCACCTTGATTAGGTTAATAATTGGTTTTGCTGTATTCAATGCAGCAATGTAGTTTTGAACAGATTAATCGAATTCATTTGAACCTAGCTTTTAACATAGCCAAGAAAATTGCATTTACCCGTAAAAAGTCATTTGCAAGATTTATTATTAGACTTTCCATAGCGGCTACGGCTGTTAGTGTGATGTCTATGATCATTACACTGGCATTTGTAAATGGTTTTCAACAAACGGTAGCCAACAAAGTATTTAGTTTCTGGGGACATATTCGTGTGCAAAAATTTGAACCCAATAAATCATTGGTTGCCGAAGAAACACCCATCCTAAAAAGTAAGAAAATTGAAGCCATTATTCAAAAGCAATTGGGCGTATATCAAATTCAAACATTTGCTACGAAATCTGCCATTATAGAAAAAAACAAAGAGATTGAAGGTGTGTTATTAAAAGGTGTTGAAAAAGGATACGATAGCATGCAGCTAAAGCCTTTTTTGAAAGAAGGTAGATGGCTACAATTCAATGATAGCAGCTATAGTAAAGAGTTGTTAATTTCTGCACAATTAGCTAGTCAATTAAAAATTAAACTAAACGACACAATACATATCTATTTTATTTCTAGTGTAGATGGTAGTAAAAATTATAGAAAAATGGCGGTTTGTGGTATCTTCAAAACCGGCATTGAAGAATATGACAAACTATTTATTTTAGGCGACCAACAATTGATTCGACGCATGAATAATTGGGCTCCCGATGAAACAGGTGGCTATGAAGTTTTTGTATCGGACTATCACCAAATGGATAGTATTTCAGCAAAGTTAGCAGACCAACTTCCAGCAGAATGGATGAGTAAAACTATAAGAGAAGTGTATCCGAATATTTTTGACTGGCTCAATATTCAAGATGTAAACAGGAACGTTATTTTCACAGTCATGTCAATTGTAGCCATCATTAATTTAATCACTTGTTTGTTAATTCTGATTTTAGAAAGAACCCGTATGGTGGGTATATTGAAAGCATTGGGTGCAACAGACTGGTTGATTCAAAAAATATTTTTATACCATGCAACTGTTATTAGCCTTGCTGGGATTGGCATTGGCTTTGTTGTGGGTGTTGGCTGTTGCTTAATTCAGCAATACACTGGCATCATAACCTTAGACGAATCGGCATACTATGTTTCCGCTGCGCCTATTTACCTTATATGGTGGCAGATTTTTGCAGTATGTGCAGGAACTTTGCTGGTATGTTATCTCGCTTTAATAATTCCTACATGGCTCATTAAAAGAATTCAGCCAACTAAAGCCATTCAATTTAGATAAACCAATTATTTAGGCATTGCACACAAATGTGAGAGCAAAATGCCAGTTGCTACTGCTGCGTTCAATGATTCAGCCCCTCCTAGTTTTGGAATAGTAACTACGTTTTTAATATAGGGCAATACTTCAGATCTTATTCCTTTTGATTCGTTTCCAATAACCAATAAACCTTCTTTTAAAGGCTGCATACCTATTACAGAATGTCCTTCAAGTAAAGCGCCATAAACAGGCAATTTTGTTGTTTGAAGTAATGCGGGCAAATAGGTATACCAGCATTGAACCCTAATAAAACTGCCCATGGTTGACTGAATCACTTTAGGATTAGTTAGTTCAACTGTATCCTCGCTAGCAATAATTTGGGTAATCCCAAACCAATCTGCAATACGAATGATGGTGCCTAAATTTCCTGGATCTTGTATGCCATCAATTACCAAACTTAATTTTCCGGACAAATTAGAAAAATGTATATTTTCTTTTTGACGGCAAATTAGCAGCACTTCATTGGCTGTTTGTAAACTCGATATTTTTTCTAATTCTATTTCAGTTACAATTGCAGTATCAATATTAGTAGGGTTTTCGGCTATCCATTTGGCCGTTGCGTATATTTTTTTAACCTCATAATTACTGTTTAAAAGCTCCCCTGCAAGCTTTGGACCTTCGGCAATAAAAAGCCCTTCTTGGACTCTTTGTTTTTTCTGGCACAAAGATTGAATATATTTGAGTTCATTCTTGCTTAACATACTGTATGCGTTTGAAACTTGATAAAGTTAATTGGAATTTATGGCTCTTACTAACATTCTCTGTATTGTTGGTCGTTTCTTGTTCCGAAGAACGGAGAACTACTGTAAAAAATTATCCGGTTGCTACCCCTTTTGTATATAGCAATAAAGTTATTCTATCTGGAATTGAGTCTAAAATAGAAAAAAAACAACTCAGCCTAGACCTAAGCAATTATTGGGATGATAGTTTGAAAGCCAGAAAAGAGCAGCAGGTAGTTTTTTGGTATCGCATAAATAACCCTAGCATTTTTGATTCTATCAACGTTAGCCGGTCGAAAAACTTTATGAATGCCTATTTAAATTCACAAGGCTTTTACTACGCAAATTTAATTGACTCCATTCATATTGATACCATTGCAGACCAATTGCGAGTGTATACCTATATGAATATAAATTTGGGTAAGAAAATTACCATTGATTCTATTAATTATCAGTTAAACGATTCAAGTTTACAAGCAATTGCGTTATTAAACCAAAAAAGCAGTTTACTAAAAAAAAGCAGTCCTTATAGCAAGCAATTAATTAGTGCAGAATTAGATCGGTTAATTGGCCTTTATAGAAATAATGGTTATTATAAATTAACAAGAGAAGATGTTTTTACGGAGGTTGATACTACTGATATTCATTTAATTGAATTAACGCTTAATCCTTTTAAACAAGCAGCGCTAATTGCTGAATCTGCCAAAAAACGCCAATTAAACCCTACTTGGAATGTAAGTATTAACAAAAGACCCACCTATGATTCTAGTAAATTAATACAATACTCAATTGGCAATATTTATTACTATCCAGAAACTAGTTTGACAGATATTACAGATAGTTTGATCAACAAATCCGGTTTGAAAGAAGAAAAATATCCAGGTGTATTTTTACGATCTAAAGAACAAAAATTTAAGTACAAACCGCTTAAAGAACATACTTTTTTTTCTAAAGGAAATTATTATAATGAAGATGATTATATAAAAACCATCAACACCTTACAACAAGTTGGCGCTTGGCAACAAGTTGATGGAAAAATCATTCCGCGTGAAAAATCAGACACACTAGATGTGTATTTTTTTCTTACACCGGCGCTTAAACAAAACTTCACGGTAGACCTAGAAGGTAGTAGAAATACAGGTGATATTGGCTCAGGAAATTTGTTCGGATTGTCTACCAATTTTTCTTACAAAAACAGAAACGTTGCCAAACAAGCCATACAATCAATTTCTAATTTTAGAACAGGTGTAGAATTAAATTTAAATTTAGGAAGCACACAAAATACACGCTCTAATTTGGTGCAGACTTTTAATATCAGTGCAGGCCAAACATTTACTTTTCCTGGATTAATACAACCTTTCAATAAATGGAAAGCGTTGAAAACAATCGACAACCAGCGAACATTGCTTTCTTTTAATGCTGCTTATGTAGACAGAAAAGACTATTACAGATTAAAATCGCTGGTAAGTAGTTGGGGATATGAATGGAAAAAAATAATTAATAGAGCAGAAAATTCTTGGATATACAAACCCTTGAATATTGAATTGTATGCACTTGATACACTCCCTGGCTTAGATACTTTATTCAAAAAAAATCCATTCTTACGCAATTCCTTTAATACCGGAAATATCTTTAGCCAAAGCCTATCTTATAACAGAACTATCAATAGTGCTAGTAGAAAAACACACTCCTTACGATTAGGTGTTGAAGAAACTGGAGGCATATTTAGTTTAATAAAAGGCATTAAGGATAACAGTTACCGTTATATTAAAGTAGAAGCAGAGTACCGTCAAAAAAAGAAATGGGATCATTCTGAACTAGCATACAGGGCGTTTGCTGGACTAGGTTATAATTATGGCAGTTATCCAAAAAATGCTACACTTGCCACCCTCCCATTTTTTAAACAATTTTCTGCGGGAGGCCCCTATAGTATGCGTGCTTGGGGCTTAAGGCAACTTGGGCTTGGTAGTTCCAATACTTATGATAGTATTTCTTCAACCAATTTTAGAGACCGATATGGCGACATGATTATTGAAACCAATATGGAATATCGATTTATTATGGCCACTGTAGCTGGCGTGAAAATTGGCAGTGCTATTTATACTGATATTGGAAATATTTGGAATGTAAAAAAAAGCACAACAGATCCTAGTGCTAATTTTTCATTGGCAAAATTAGGCCATGATATTGCTATCGGTGTAGGAACAGGTTTGAGGCTTGATTTTGATTATTTTTTAATTCGATTCGACTTAGCCTACAAAGTAAAAGATCCATTAAGAGCTGCCAATAATGGATGGATGAGTTTTAAAAATTTCAACTGGACCGATATTCGACCTAATGGTTTAGAAGTATCAAATTTTGCTTTACAACTCGGTATCGGTTTGCCCTTCTAATGCTGCATGCATTTCTTTCAGTTCTAGTTCAAATGCTGGAATTGTTTTGGCATTGTCAACTAAAAACTCACCAATTCTTGTTCTGCGTAAACTACTCATATAAGCACCTACACCTAGTGCCGCACCAAAATCATTGGCAAGACTTCTAATATAAGTACCAGTACCACAAACCACTTTAAAATAAACAATTGGTAATGCTATTTTTTCTATAGTAAAAGAATGAATCGTAACAGGCCTTGGTTCTACTTCTACAACCAAACCTTTGCGTGCAGAAACGTATAAGCGTTCTCCATTTTTTTTAATCGCAGAATGTTGTGGCGGCATTTGTAATATATCTCCTGTAAACTGTGCTGTTGCGGCATCAATCATTGCATCGGTTAAATGTGCAATTGATTGGGGATTTTCAGGATCAGACTCTAAATCATAAGTTGGTGTAGTAGCGCCAAGTGTAAAAGTTCCGGTATACTCTTTTTCCATCCCCATATACTCGTTTATTTTTTTGGTATACTTTCCAGTACACACAATTAATAAACCAGTAGCCAAAGGATCTAAAGTACCCGCATGACCAACTTTACTAACCCTTGTCATATAACGTATTTTTCTTACCACATCGAAAGAAGTCCATTCCATGGGTTTGTCAAATAGCAAAACCTGACCGTTTAAAAATGATTGTAGCACTAACATGTAATAAATAAAATTAACGCTTGATAGCTACCCCTAATAGGCCCTTGCAAATAATACCCTTTGTGTAGAAGGATTACCAGAAAAAATACATTTTCCGTCTTCTAATGGATTATCTAAAGGAATACAACGAATAGTTGCTTTAGCCAGTTCTTTGATTTTGTCTTCTGTTTCACTTGTTCCATCCCAATGCGCAGCAATGAATCCGGCTTTGGTATCTAACAAGTTTACAAATTCATCCCAAGTATCGGCTTTGCTAATATGCGCTTCTTGAAAAGCCTTGGCTCTATTAAAAATATTTAATTGAATTTCAGCCAATAAATTTTGAATGTATAATTCTATACCGTCTAAACTAATACTTTGCTTTTCTTTGGTATCTCTACGCGCAACTTCTACTACATTGTTTTCTAAATCACGTGCACCAATGGCTAATCGAACAGGCACCCCTTTCAATTCATATTCAGCAAATTTCCAGCCTGGTCGTTGGTTATCGGAATCATCATACTTCACAGAAATACCCAATGCCTTCAAGCCTTTTACAATGGAACCTACTTTTTCATCGAGTGCTAATTTTTGTTCTTCTCCTTTATAAATAGGAACAATCACTACTTGTATTGGTGCAATTTTAGGAGGTAAAATTAATCCATCATCATCACTATGTGCCATGACTAATGCTCCAATTAAACGCGTACTAACACCCCAACTGGTAGCCCATACATAGTCTAGTTTATTTTCTTTATCACTGAATTTTACATCAAATGCTTTGGCAAAATTTTGTCCTAAAAAATGCGAAGTACCTGCTTGCAATGCTTTTCCATCTTGCATCATCGCTTCAATGCAATAAGTTTCTTCGGCACCTGCAAATCGCTCGTTGGCTGTTTTAATACCTTTTATAACAGGCATTGCCATATAATTTTCTGCAAAATCTGCATATACATCTAACATTAATTTTGTTTCAATTAATGCTTCGGCAGCAGTTGCATGGGCTGTATGTCCTTCTTGCCATAAAAACTCAGCAGTTCTTAAAAACAAACGTGTACGCATTTCCCAACGAACCACATTGGCCCATTGATTTACAAGTATTGGCAAATCACGATAAGACTGAATCCAACCTTTGTACGTATTCCAAATAATGGCTTCACTCGTAGGACGCACCACTAATTCTTCTTCTAATTTGGCTTCTGGATCAACCATCAACTTTCCTGGCTTGTCTGGATCTGATTTTAATCGATAATGCGTAACTACTGCGCACTCTTTGGCAAATCCTTCTGCATTCTTTTCTTCGGCTTCAAATAAGCTTTTAGGTACAAATAATGGGAAATAGGCATTTTGGTGGCCAGTTTCTTTAAACTTCTTATCAAGCACATCACGCATATTTTCCCAAAGTGCATAGCCATATGGTTTGATAACCATACAACCCCTTACAGCACTATAATCTGCTAAATTTCCTTTGATTATAAGGTCGTTATACCATTGCGAATAATCCTGTTCTCTTGTTGCGATTTCCTTACCCATGTTATTAATTGTGAATCCTTTAACAAATTATATTTAGTCCTTAATTAATGGTGGCAAAGATTTTGCCATATTAGCATTTGAGACTGCATCTGCATCGCAAATGTATGTAACTTCACATTATCTAACTGTTCAAACCTGATACCATGAAAAATAGCCTACTTATTTTACTACTTGGAATTGGTTTTTTGTTTACTAGTTGTGCCACTGCATACAAGTCAGACCAAACCCCCGATGATGTGTATTATTCTCCAGGAAAACCTGCTGCAGAAGACGAATTAGTAAAGGATGCTGCACAGCAAGAACAATATCAGGCTTATATGACTAGTGCTGATGAACGTTATTTACGCATGAAAGTGGCCAATCATTCTCGTTGGACTAGTTTAGATGATTATTCCTATTGGTATGATAGCCGTTATGATTTCTATCGTTATAATCAATACAATTCTTTGGGTTTAAATAATTATAATTACAACAATAACTGGAATTCAATGGCTGCATTTGGTAGCCATCGCCCTACGTTGGGATGGAACAATCCTGCTTTTACCATTATCAGTTATTGTAATACAAAATCGCTTATTGGATCAACTGCTGGTAGTAATATCACTGCCTATAAAAACAAAAATTACGATAACGCGAATATCAGTTATACCAATCCTAAAACAGGTATTACAACTTATTCTAACAATACCAATAATTTTAGTTCACTGGTAAAAAAAGTGTTTGCTGCTGCATCGGATAATTCAAATGGCAGTAGTAGTTTTGATAGAGCAGTAAGAACTTTTAGCAATAGCTCGTCTAGTAGTTCATCTTCAAGCAGTTCTTCTAGCAGCCCTGTTGTAACTAGTAGTTCAGCAGGTGGAAATAGTGGCGGTGTAAAAAGCACAGGATCTAGTACAAGCACAGGTAGAACTTCTAGAAATTAATAAGCCTATACACATGAAAAAATATCTATTTGTTTTAAGCTTATTTTTTAGTGTTGCCTTATTTGCGCAAACACCAGACGACGCTTTAAGAACAGCTTGGTTTACCCAAAATGGTTCAGGAAGAAATACCGCAACAGGCGGCGTGATGGGCTCTCTAGGAGGCGATATTACAGCTAACCACGTAAATCCTGCAGGTCTTGGATTGTTTAAAACAAATGAATTGGTTTTATCACCCGGATTTTTATTAAACAAAAACAAGTTTAACTACCGAGGAACTGATACGACTGCCGATAAAAACAATGTTAATTATGGCGCTTCGGGAATTATTTTAGCTGCTAGTGCTCATCCAAATAAAAAATGGACCAGCAGTGCCTTTGCTATTTCTGTAAACCAAGTGGCCAATTATAATAACAGGGTGCAGTTTAAAGGATTCAATAATGTGAGTTCTTATTCAGAAAAATATTTAGAAGAATTGGTGCGCGATCGTGCAGATACGAATGCCGCTTTAAAAAATTATATATATGGATCTTCATTGGCGTTTAGGACTTATTTAATTGATACGATAAGAGGTGCAAACGGCGCAGTAATGGGCTACCAAAGTTTGGTGCCTTACTCAACTGGTATTAATCAATCTTACGATGCCACAACATCGGGTGGTTACCATGAAATTGCCCTTGGATTGGCTGGAAATTTAATGGATAAAATGTATGTGGGAGGTAGTGTAGTTATTCCAGTTATCAATTATCAAAAACAAATTATTTATTCCGAAACAGATGCTACCAATAACACCAAAAATGAATTTAAAAGTTTTGAATACCGAGAAAGTTTTAGCTCGCGTGGTATTGGCGTTGGATTAAAACTAGGCATGATTTATAAACCACAAGATTATTGGCGGATAGGATTTGCTTTTCATACACCACAATTACTGGGTTATAAAGACGAAATCAGATCGTCAATGACAACCAACACAGAAACCTATGCTGGAACTATTACTGAAACTAGCGACCAATTAAATAGTGGCAATGCAGGTAAAAGCGAATACAATTTGTCTACACCATGGCGTGCTATTGCAAGTGCTAGTTATGTATTTAGAGAAGTGAATGACACCCGCAGACAACGTGCTTTTTTAAGTGCTGATATTGAATATGTAAATTATCGTAGCGCACGTTTCTCTGCAGTCAATAAAATGGATATCGATTTGGTAAACTATTACCAAATGATAAATGATGAAATTAAAGAATACTACAAAGGAAATGTAAATATTAGAATTGGAGGCGAATTGAAATTTAATGTTTGGATGGTACGACTAGGAGGTGGCTATTATGGCAGTCCTTATGCAGATGATGCCCTGAAAGCCAATCGTATTGTAACTAGTGGCGGATTTGGCTATAGAAACCATGGCATATTTATAGACCTTAGCTATGCACATATTTTTCAAAAAGATGTACAGTTTGCTTATCGCTTAAACGACAAGCCTAATACATTTGCAGTACAGTCTGGTGCAAAAGGAAATATCATGCTTACTTTAGGATTCAAGTTTTAGAACAGCCCATTACTTTAGTAGTTCCAGCATATTTTCTACAGAAGCATTTCTTGTATCAAACCAATGAATACTTGGGTCTTTTTTAAACCAGGTCATTTGTCTTTTTGCGTAATGACGTGTATTGATTTTTATTTGTTCTATTGCTTTTTCTAGGGTGATTTTTTTATTGAAATATTCAAATAATTCTTGATACCCCACTGTTTGCAATGCATTGTTTTGGCTGTAAGAAAAAAGCGCCAATGCCTCTTGTACAAGCCCCGCTTCAACCATTAAATCAATGCGTTGGTTGATGCGTTCATTCAATAATTCTCTTGGCATTTCAAGGCCTATTTTAATTATTTGAAATGGTCTTTGCTTTTTATTGGCAGTACGAAATTCAATAATTGATTTACCTGTAGCTTGCCAAATTTCTAATGCACGCATTAAACGCTGGGGATTATTTTGTTCGGCTATTTGCCAAAATGCAGGATCATTTTTTTGTACCAACTCTTGCAAATAATTCAATCCATTTTGCACATACAAATCAATGATATTTTGTCGGATAATAGGATCTATACTAGGCATATCATCCATTCCTTCGCAAAAAGATTTAATGTACAAACCAGTGCCACCAACCATTACAGCAATAGGTTGCTTCATAAAAATTTCGTTGACTTTTGCCAATGCAAAGGTTTCAAACACACCTGCATTCAATTCTTGATGAATAGAATGTGAATCAATAAAATGATGTGGAATTGCTTTTAATTCTTCTATATTAGGTTTTGCAACTGCAATCCCTAATTCTTTAAAACATTGACGAGAGTCAGCCGAAATAATTTCGGTGTGAAATGCTTTAGCCAATTCAATAGCTACGGCTGTTTTACCAACAGCAGTAGGGCCGCAAATAACCAATATTGTATTTTGTGCTAATTCACTCATTAAGATTGCTAATACGCCTCTTCGTCTTGCCCTTCTTCTGCTTCGGCGTCTTCATCAGGATCTCCATCACCATCTACGTCATCATCAGAAGAATCTTCTAATTCGTCTCCTTCTTCTCCAAATCCATCCTTGGCTTCGCTTAAATCGTATTTCTCTTCTATATCGGCAAACTTATCGCCTAATAAACTTTTGGTACCATATTGCTGTGGCCCAATCCCTTCTATACGAGTGGTTGATGGATACAATGTTTTAGCATTTTCTTCTTTACTAACACTTATCAACTCCACTAAAAACACCCAGTTTTTTACAAAATCGTAAACATAAATAAATTTTTGATTGGTATCTCTAATTTCATATCCAATGCTTGTATCGGCCATAATTAAAGGCTCAACAGGATACGCTTTATCGTATCGCTCAAAACTAATTTCTCTACCGCGTTGCCAGTTATCATTGCTTCTATAAAAACTTGACTGGTGCTTCGAATCAAATTCATACGATTTTACAATTGCAAGGTGTAGGTCTTGAAAATTTTGTGTATGCTTAATAATTATATCACGGTAAACCGCGTCGTCTTCTTCGAGATAAATTCTAAATTTTAATACAGCCATTCTATTGAGTTGCTAATTGTGAGTGGTAGTTAATTAAGATGCAAATTACGCAAGTATCTTGTGAGTATAGTAAGAATTTACAATTAATTCAATGGGTGTAAATTTAATTCTGCTGCCTTTTCTAACATATATTCAAAAGCAGCTGTATGATTATTAGCAATTAATCCGTCTAATATTGCTTCGCGGATAGCATCTTTAATAATTCCAACATTTTTTCCAGGACTCAGTCCAAAATGGACCATAATCATTTCGCCAGTTATAGGTGGTTGCCAATTGCGCATTTGATCACTTTCTTCGACTGCCTTCATGCGCAGTTTAACCATTTCAAAATTTTGCAGGTAGCGCTTAACTTTAAATTTATTCTTACTAGTAATATCAGCCGAACAAAGCAGCATTAATGCATCGATATCTTCACCTGCATCAAATAATAACCTACGCACAGCACTATCGGTAATATTTTCATTGGTTAAGCTGATCGGTCGCAAATGCAATAAAACTAACTTCTGTACCATTTTCATTTTTTCGTTCAATGGCAATTTTAATTGGGTAAAAATTTTTGGAACCATTCTTGCACCAACCACTTCATGACCATGAAAAGTAAAACCATGACCTTCCTCAAATTGCTTAGTAGCTGGCTTTCCTATATCGTGCAACAAAGCAGCCCAACGTAACCATAGGTCGTTTGTATTTTCAGAAATATTATCAATCACTTGTAGGGTATGGTAAAAATTATCTTTATGCCCCATTCCATCAATATTTTCTGCACCATATAAATCCACCATTTGCGGAAAAATAATTTGCAATAATCCTGTTTGAAACAACAAATCCCAACCAACGGATGGCCGATTACAAAGCATTATTTTATTAAGCTCATCCGTGATACGTTCTTGAGATACAATTTTAATTCTAGGGGCCTGCGCCTTAATCGCTTCAAGGGTTTGTGGCACAATTGTAAATTGTAATTGTGCCGCAAATCTTATGGCACGCATCATTCTTAATGGATCGTCACTAAAAGTTTGTTCAGGTAATAATGGGGTTTGTATGATTTTATTTTCAATTGCTGTAACGCCATTAAAGGGATCAATTAATTGACCAAAGTCTGACTGGTTTAAACTAATGGCAAGTGCATTAATGGTAAAGTCTCTTCTATTTTGATCGTCTTCTAAACTGCCTGTTTCTACTTGTGGCTTTCTACTTTCTAATTGATAACTTTCTTTTCTTGCACCAACAAACTCAATTTCCATTTCTGGCAACTTAATTTGTGCAGTTCCAAAATTTTTAAAGAAAGCAACAGTGGGTCGAGGCTCAAATAAATCAGCCACTTTATTAGCTAATTCAATGCCATCTCCCAAACAAACAATATCTGCATCTTTAGTGGGTCGGCCAATAATTTTATCACGAACAAACCCCCCAATTAAATAAGTAGGCAGGTTCAAACTGGCTGCTGCTGCGGCTATACGATTAAAAATGGATCTTTCTATTGAGGTACAAGGTATCTGCATCTATTGTAAATGTACTAGTCTTTGCGTTTAGGTTTATACTGTTAGTACCGCTAATAATTGTTGGATACTTATTTTTTGCGCGCAATTGAAATGTTTTTCTGGGCATTGTTTTTGGCCATGAATGCCACAAGGCCTACAAGGCAAAGTTTCTAGCGCTTCTACAATATGGCTATTGGTAGAAAGCGGGCCATAGCCAAACGCAGGTATTGTTGAACAGTACACTGCCGTTACAGGCGCATCAACAGCCGAAGCAAAATGCATTGGTGCCGAATCGTTTACATAATTCATTTCTGCTTGTTGCATAAGGGCAGCTGAGGCTAAAAAATTGAGTTTGCCCGCCAAATTATGGGTACGCATAAAAGAATCTGTTACCACCAAATCGGTACAAAGTTCCTGATCGGAAGGTGCTCCTAACAAATAAATGGTATACCTACTAGGCAATGCCTTTATTAAATCAATCCATTTTTGAGCTGGAAATTGTTTGGTTTGCCATACAGATGCTGGGGCTATACAAATAAATGGCATTTCAGTATAAGATGCAATACTATTTTGATCTACAATGGTTGGATAAAGTTTTGGCTTTGCCGCAATTTCATCGGTAAAAGCAGCAATTAATTGATGGTTGCGTTCAATTTCATGCAGTTCGGTTTGTCCGTTACTAAAATGGTGTTGGATGCTTTTACTAAAAAGCAAACTAAATGGATTTTTATTGAATCCAATGGTTTGCTTAGCACCAGAAAAAACAGTAATCAAACCCGTTGCAGCATAGCGTTGTAGGTTAATTAACTGTGTATACTGATTGGCTCGAATCTGTTTAATTGTTCGAATTAGGTTACGATACTTATGGCTTTTTTTATCCCAAATTACTACTTGATGAATAAACGGATGTTTTGTAAATAGTGATTCATTTCCTTTTCTCACCAATATATCAATGATAGCATTTGGATAAAACGCATGTAATTTTTCTACAATACCCGTTGCAAGAACTACATCCCCAATAAAAGCAGTTTGTATGACTAGAATCTTTTGCATCTCTGCAAAAATACTTATTAATTAGATTGAAGCACTAGCTAGCATGGTGGAATGCTATTGTCATTGATTTTATTTTTTTTAAGAAATCAACCCCAACAAGTAAAAATCAAAGCCATTCTAACTGTATGTTTGCAAAAATTTAAAGCATGTCATTACAAGCATTGATCCTAGAAGCCTGGGACAACAGAGAATTACTTAAAGACACCAAGTACACAGATGCCATTAGAGCAGTGATAGAGGAAGTAGATAAAGGAAGGCTAAGGACAGCTGCACCTACAGAAAATGGCTGGGTAGTAAATGAATGGGTAAAACAAGCCATCTTACTTTATTTTGGTATTCAACAAATGCAAACCTGGGAATTGCCTCCTTTTGAGTTTTACGATAAAATGTTATTGAAAAGCAATTATAAAGAACTAGGTGTACGTGCCGTTCCGCATGCGGTTGCGCGTTATGGTGCATATTTGGCCAAGAACGTTGTGCTAATGCCTAGTTATGTAAATATTGGGGCTTTTGTAGACGAAGGAACCATGGTAGATACTTGGGCTACTGTTGGCAGTTGCGCACAGATTGGAAAAGGCGTTCACTTAAGTGGTGGTGTAGGAATAGGTGGTGTATTAGAACCATTACAAGCAAGCCCAGTAATTATTGAAGACGGTTGTTTTATTGGAAGTAGGGCAATTGTTGTAGAAGGCGTTATAGTAGAAAAAGAAGCTGTATTAGGTGCTAACGTGGTGTTAACAAAATCCACTAAAATTATTGATGTTAGTGGCCCTGAACCGATTGAATATAAAGGACGCGTACCTGCAAGAAGCGTGGTGATTCCTGGCACTTATCCAAAAGAATTCCCAGCAGGAGTTTATCATGTGAATTGTGCTTTAATTATTGGAACACGTAAAGCAAGTACCGATTTAAAAACCAGCTTAAACGACGCATTGCGTGAGTTTAATGTAAGTGTATAAATTAGATTTATCATTCAAAAACTGACTAATATCATTTAAGTGTAAACTGAATAGTGTTACTATGCACTATCAATAAACACTACAATGATGTTTACCAATGATTTCAATATTCATGGCTTAACGCTTCAGGAAGTAAAAGATGCAAGAAATAAATACGGTCAAAATTCCCTGAATTTTAAAAAAGAAAACGGATTAATAGATGCCATAAAAAGTTTGGCAAAAGAACCAATGGTTGCTTTGTTATTGGTGGCATCTACAATTTACTTTATAAGTGGTAAAACTGGTGACGGTATTTTTTTGGCTTGTGCCATTGTATTAGTTGCTACCATTTCTTTATACCAAGACGCAAGAAGCAGAAACGCGCTTGATAAATTAAAAAGTTTTACGGAACCAAACTCAAAGGTGATTCGTGATGGAGTAATCATTGAAATTAAAAGTGACGACTTGGTAATTGGCGATTACTTAATGGTAGAAGAAGGTTCATCTATACCTGCAGATGCCATTATAATTCGGTCAAATGATTTTTCGGTAAATGAATCAGTGCTAACTGGTGAATCATTGGCTGTTTTTAAAGATAATGCCAATGAAAATAATTTAATATTTAGGGGCACAAATGTTGCTAGCGGATTAGCCATTGCTAGAATAACTGCTATTGGTAATAAAACCAAATTAGGTGCCATAGGAAAAAGTTTAGAAAGTATACAAGAAGAAAAAACACCGCTGGAAAAACAGATACACAATTTTGTAAAAAAGATGGTTTTTGTTGGGGCTGTTGTTTTTATTATTGTTTGGTTTATTAACTATCAACACACTAAGGATATTTTAGATAGTTTACTTAAAGCACTCACATTGGCCATGAGTATTTTGCCAGAAGAAATTCCTGTTGCTTTTGCCACATTCATGGCTTTAGGCGCTTGGAGACTCATGAAAATGGGCATCATTGTTAAACAAATGAAAACGGTAGAAACACTAGGAAGTGCCACTGTTATTTGTACAGACAAAACAGGAACCCTCACCGAAAACAAGATGGAATTGGTGAAAATATATGCAGCTACAGAACAAAGAATTATAAGCGTTCAACAAACATTAAATAGTAACGAAAAAGAATTGATAAGAATGGCTATGTGGGCTAGTGAACCCATTCCATTTGACCCAATGGAAATAGCTTTGCATAATAGTTATGTAAAATTACTTTCAACAGATGAAAGGCAGCATTATAAAATGGTTCACGAATATCCCTTGAGTGGAAAGCCTCCAATGATGACCCATGTATTTGAAAACAATGTAGGTAATAAAATTATTGCAACAAAAGGGGCACCTGAAGCCATTATGCAGGTATGTTTACTTAGCAATGAAAAAATAATTGCAGTAGATGACGCTATACAAAGTCTTACACAAGAAGGCTATCGAGTATTAGCAGTTGGAGAAGCAAATTTATCAAATCAACCCTATCCTAATACCCAACAAGAAATTTCTTTTAATTTTTTAGGCCTTGTTGCTTTTTATGATCCACCAAAAAACAATATAGCAACTGTTTTAGCGCATTTTTATAAAGCTGGAATTAATGTAAAAATTATTACTGGAGACAATGCAGCTACTACCATCTCTATTGCCAAGCAAATAAATTTTAGCGGATATAACCATTCAATAACAGGTCAAGAACTCATGCAATTATCGGATACTGAATTACAGACTAAAATAATGGATATTCAAATTTTTACACGCATGTTTCCTGATGCAAAGTTGAAAATCATTAATGCATTAAAATCTAGAAATGAAATTGTTGCCATGACTGGTGATGGGGTAAATGATGGACCTGCATTAAAATCAGCTCATATTGGAATAGCTATGGGTAAAAAAGGAACTGAGATTGCTAAACAAGCCGCTTCCTTAATATTAGTTGAAGATGACTTATCAAAAATGGTAGATGCTATTGCAATGGGTAGAAGAATATATACCAACTTAAAAAAAGCCATTCAATATATCATTTCTATACATATACCGATTGTGTTAACTGTTTTTATACCATTGTCCTTAGGTTGGATTTATCCTAATATTTTTTCGCCGATTCATATCATTTTTTTAGAACTCATTATGGGACCAACTTGTTCCATTATTTATGAAAATGAACCCATGGAAAAAAACACCATGCTAAAAATGCCACGTGTATTATCGAAAACTTTTTTTAATTGGAAAGAACTCAATACAAGTTTAATTCAAGGTTTATTAATAACGGCAGGTAGTTTGAGTTGTTACCAATATGCCGTTAGTCAGGGCTTTAATGAAGCAATTACTAGAACAATGGTTTTTACTGTTTTAATTGCTGCAAATATTATTTTAACCTTGGTTAACCGTTCTTTCTATTATTCTATAATTACAACACTACGTTATAAAAACAACTTAGTTACATTAATAATTGGCAGCACAATTACAATGACTGGATTGTTAATTTACATTAAGCCATTCGCTGATTTTTTTGAATTTGAACAGTTAAATACATTGCAACTTAATATTTGTTTGATAACAGGAATCGTATTTGTTATTTGGTATGAAATTGTAAAAATGATTAAAAGAAAAAAGTATATACCATCATCAAAAAAAACTGAAATTACGCTATAAAAATGCAGGAAGCACAATCACTTATTATTATTTATTAATATGTCTTAAATTAGTCAAATTTAATTTTATATGCATTTATTGCAAATAAAAGGTAGTTATAATATCATTTTTTCGTCTTTTTATTACAATATTTTTACAGTAAAAACTATAAAAGTATTGATATCATTGAATTATAGAAGAAATGGACAAAATTGGCATTGAATAATTTGTGATAATTTAAGTAATTTAAAAAATAAACGTTTACTATTTAAACATTTATTATAAAATAAAATTAAACAGATTGTAATTTAATTAGCACCTAAATGAAAACTTCAATATATCAATTTAATGAACAATTTGAAGAATTAAGCAGTAGCAATAATAATGTAACTGCAAATTTAGTACTGTGTTTTGCTGCCAAAAAAATATTGGAACTCCCAAATACCTATGAAAACATTAGCACAAAATTTACGGATGCTCAAATTGTACTTTGTAGCACAGCAGGAGAAATATTTCAAGAAACGGTTACAGATAATACCATTGTAGTAATTGCATTAGAATTCGAAAAAACGGCTATTAAAACAACACAGGTAAATATTCAAGACTATTCAAATAGTTACGAAAGTGGTAAGGCCTTAGTAAAAGAATTAATCAATAATGAATTAGCCTATATTTTAGTAATATCAGATGGAAGTTTTGTAAATGGATCTGAATTAGTAAAAGGAATTAATGACGCAACAGATAATAAAATATTAATTACCGGCGGGTTGGCTGGAGACGATGATAATTTTCAAACCACACTTGTTGGATTAAATGAAAATGCTACAAAAGGCAATATAGTGGCAATTGGATTTTATGGTAAAAACATACTAGTTACGCATGGGTCACAGGGAGGATGGGATACTTTTGGAATGGAAAAATTAGTAACCAAATCAAAAGGAAATAAATTATTTGAAATAGATAATAAAAATGCATTGTCTATTTATAAAAAATACTTAGGACCTGATGCTGCACATTTGCCTGGTTCTGCATTACTATTCCCATTATCTATAAAATTAGAAGGCGCATCAGAACCAATCGTTAGGACTATTCTTTCAATAGATGAATCAGAAAACAGTTTAACTTTTGCAGGTGATATTCCTACTGGCGCAAAAGTTCGATTTATGCGGGCCAATTTAGATAAACTAATTACTGCATCAACAATAGCAGCAATAAATACTGTTACAACTAATAAAAAAGATCCAAGCTTTGCATTATTAATAAGCTGCGTTGGCAGAAAACTTGTTTTAGGGCCTAGAATAGAAGAAGAAATTGAATCTATAAGAGAAATAATAGGAATGACTACTGTTTTAGGAGGATTTTATTCTTATGGTGAAATTTCTCCATTCAATGAAAAAGGAAAATGCCAATTACATAACCAAACAATGACAATTACTTGTTTTGATGAAATATAACAACCTATTAGAAAGGCAAATAAAAAAACATTTTCCTGAGAATGTCTCTCTAGACGACCCAGGAATTGTTGCATTTTTAAATGTTATTAATCAATCATACCAATCATTTGAGCGCGATAAAAGTCTTTCACAAAGAGTTTCGGAAATTAATGAAGAAGAATATATAGAAATCAATAAGACTTTGAATGAAGAAATAAATATCAGAAATAATTCTATTGAAAATCTTAAAAAAACAATCGGCTTAATTACAGACGAACCATTAGATTTTAGTAATAATGATTTAATGTCACTTGCAAATTATTTAAATAAACAAATTCATAGTAGAAAAAAAGCCGAAACGATATTTACCTCATTAATTAATAATATACAAACTGGTATATTATTAAAAGATATAGATGGTAAAATTATATTTATTAATAAATTGTTTTGTGAAATATTTGAAATTGATGATGAGCCGAAAAATATTATTGATAAAAACTTTAATGATTTAAAAAAAATAATTCTAAAAAAATTAAAAGATCCAGAAAGCTTCATTAAAAATGCTGAAATTAAATTAGCTGCAAAAAAAATAGACCTATTAAATATTATAGAATTAGTAAATGGCAAAATATTAGAACAAAGCTATATTCCAATAATTCAAGAAAATACTTGTATAGGCCATTTATGGAATTATGCTGATATAACTGAAAGAAAAGAAAAAGAAGAAACGATTCGAAAAAATGAAATTCTATTAACCACTAGTCAAGAAATAGCCCATATTGGTAGTTGGGAATATAATATTCTAACTGAAAAAGTTGAATGGACCAAAGAAATATATTCTATTCGCGGAATCGATCCCGAAATTGATAAAGCAAATTATAATGTTTTTATAAATGGTATTCATCCAGAAGACAAAGCAATGGTAAATGCTAAGTTAATGGAAGCTATAAAAAACACTATATCATTCAATATCCATTACAGAATCATCAAACCAGATGGGGATATTAGAATTGTAAATGATATTGGAAATACAATTGTTAATGCAGAAGGGCAGAATGAATTAATAAGGGGTACCATTCAAGATGTTACCTTGAGAAAAAAAATTGAACAAGAAATATTACAACAAAAACAATTTACAGAAGACATTTTAAATAATATCCCTGCCGATATTGCTGTATTTGATAAAGACCATAATTATCTATACATCAATCCAACTGCTATTGCCGATAAAAAATTACGAGACTGGATGATAGGTAAAAATGATTTTGATTATAGTGAATTAAAAGGCACAGATACCAATATCGCTACAAAAAGAAGAGCGTATTTTAATGAAGCAATTGAAACCAAAATAAGTAAAGACTGGGTTGATGAGCATCTAACAAAAACAGGAACAACTAATTTTTTATTTAGAAGGTTTTATCCTTATTATGAAGACGATAATCTAAAATTTGTAATTGGATATGGCATTGATATTACTAGCAGACGTAAAACTGAAATTGAATTAGAAGGAATGATGAAATCAATGGCTAGGGTAAACAAAGAATTAGAACAGTTTGCCTTTTCCGCCTCACATGATCTACAAGAGCCCTTAAGAATGGTTACTAGCTTTTTAGCCCAATTAGATAAAAAATATGGCAATCATTTAGATGAGAAAGGCAAAACCTATTTAAACTTTGCTGTAGATGGCGCAAGAAGAATGCGTCAAATGATTTTAGATTTGTTAGAGTATTCAAGGGTTGACAGATTAGACGAATTTGAACTAGAGGAAGTTGATTTAAATGAAGTGATTGAAGAAATCATCACATTACACCAAGTGAAAATTCAAGAAAAAAATGCTACTATTATTATTGGTAAACTACCAAAATTAAAACTATATAGATCTCCTATTCGACAAGTTTTTCAGAGTTTCATAGACAATAGTTTAAAGTATAGTAAAGAAGATGTAACACCAGAAATTATAATATCTAGTATAGAAGAATTGAATTATTGGAAGTTCTCAATTTCAGACAATGGAATTGGAATTAGAACCGAATATTTTGAAAAAATATTTGTACTTTTTCAGCGTTTGCATAATAGAGATAAATATTCTGGAACTGGCATTGGACTTAGTATTGCAAAGAAAATTATATATAATATGAACGGTGAAATCTGGCTTGAATCTAAAGAAAATATTGGAACAACTTTTCATTTTACAATTATAAAAAAATAAAAATGAATCTATTACATATTCTAATCGTTGAGGATAATGAAGGAGATATTCTTTTAACAACTGAAACTTTAGAAGAAGGTAATCTATCTAAAAAAATAAGTATTGCTAGGGATGGATTAGAGGCAATTAAGCTATTAGATACTTCTTCCATTAATAACCAAGAATTGCCTGACCTTGTTTTATTAGATATTAATCTTCCAAAAGTAAATGGATTTGCAGTACTAAAACATATCAAAGAAGCTAACACGCTTAGTTATCTTCCTGTTATTATGCTAACTACATCAGTTTCTCCTGCCGATAAATTAATGGCAAAAGAATTGAATGCAAATGATTACTTAATAAAACCTGCAGAGATTGAAGATTTTGTTAGTGCAATCAATAAAATTGAATCTTTGGGTAATTTAGGTTGATTATTTATATTCAAAAAAAATAATGAATGTCTTCATCGTTGTTTGAAACAATCGTTTTACTAACAACAGCGTGCACTTCCTTGTCTATATGCTGAGCTTCTTGCTCAATAATTAATATTAATTTCAATAATTCTGGATCATTAATTGTTGTTGATTTCTTTTTCAAGAATCTAGTAAGGCCAAGTAAATTAGAAACAGGGGCTCGAATTAAATGAGATTGGTCCCAAGCTATTTCTTGAAGTTTTTTAATGTAGATTTTATAAGATTCATCAATCTTTTTTTCAACAGGAAGGTATATTAAAAAGAATATTAAAATAATTCCTATAATTGAAGAAATAGCAAAAAATATATCTATGTAGTTAATTGTCTTATATCTAGATTCAGAATCAAGATACATTTCACTCAAAATATAATTCATCTTTTCTGCATAACTGTATTGGTTTTGAATAACCGATTTAATTGTATTGTGATCAATGGGTTTATTTGAATGGATGATTTGTTCGATGTTTGTGACATTAATAGTAAGCTTTTCTATTTCAGATTTTAAATTCAAATTAATTAAAGAATGAATACCCAAATCAGCATCTCCGTTTAAAAAAGCGATATGAATTTTTTTCCAAACTTTAAAGTCATTAGTAATGTCTGTTTTAAAAGAACCATCTTTATTTTCAAGAGAAAAGAAGTAATTAGAAATATTATAACTATATAATAGTTGCTTTCCAATTAAATTAATGGTAATTGAATTGTCGTTTTTTTTATGCAATAAAACTTGAACAACAATTAAATTGACAGTAATTAACATGATAATAATGCCAATTAACAATAAGGTCCTATTACGTTTTAATTTAAAAAAACTATTATACATAAAAAAAAGTGTAATTAGTTTTTAATGTAATTCAAAGGACTCTTACCATATTTCTCCTTAAAACTTGAACAGAAATATGAAACCGAATTAAATCCTAATAAATAGGCTATATCTTTTACTGAACCTAAATTTTGTCTTAGCATAATTTCTGCTTTAGATAACTTGTAAGAAAGAATATATTTACGCGGACTAGTGCCATATATTTTTTTCATCCATCTTTCAAATGTAGAAACGCTCATTAACATTTTTGCTGAAATTTCTTCGATACTTATATTGGTATTATCTGAAATTTCATCCATAATGGCATCGAACTTTTTCTTAAATCCATTAGATGGCGATTCAATAAAATGGTTTGCTTTTTGAAGTTTACTTTTTTCAATAGCCGCTTCTTTTCCCTTGTGTAATGAAATTTGGTTTTTTATTTTCAAGAATAGATTATTTGACTTGAAAGGTTTTACCACATAGTCATTTGCACCAAGCTCTAAGCCCTCAGTAATTTTATCTTCACTATTAATAGCCGACATTAAAATCACTGGTATAGCAGAAAGTAGCTCATTGTTTTTTAATAACCTTAAAATAGTAAACCCATCTAAAGGGAAAGGAAGCATAATATCTAGTAAAATCAAATCAGGCATTTTAATTTCTAAAAAGCCCATTAATCTAGTGCCATTTTCAAGTGCTGTAATTTCAAACTCAGTATTGAGTAATTCAACTAAAGCTTCTCTTAATTGGTCGTTATCTTCTACAATACAAACAGTTGGTTTCATTAGTAAAAATTTAAAGATTTATTTGATTTTATATTTTCTTTGTTAGGAATTAAATAGGGAAATGTTAAAGAAATACTTGTTCCTTTATCCACTTGGCTATTAATATTTATTTGTCCATTATGTTGTTCTGAAAAGTACTTTACAATTACCAAACCTAGTCCTGTACCTTCTATTAATCCAACATTTTCGCCCCTAGCAAAAGGTTGAAATAACTTTTTTTGGTCTTCTAAACTAATACCTATTCCCTGATCAATAAAATTTAATATAAATTCATTGGTATAGAATTTAACTTCTAGAACAGGATTCGGCGCTCCTGATGAATATTTAAATGCATTATTAAACAAATTGCTTACAATATGACCAAGCATTTTTATATCAAAAAAAACAGCTCTTGGTTTATTTACAATTTTAATAGTCACTTTTCTACCATCTAACCATGGATTAAATTGTTCTTGTACTATTTTTTTAATTTGTTCTACTATTGATATTGATTCTAATTGAATTAATATTTTACCCGACTCCACCTTGCTAATAAATAAAAATTCATTTAACAAATTAATCATGCCATCAATTTGGTTGATGATCATATCTGTATGCTTTTTTACGCTATCATTTTGTATTTTCTGTAATTTATGTACTAATAATTCTGTGTTAGAAAGTATTACAGACAAGGGTGTTCTTAATTCGTGCGACACCATATTCATGAAATTGGTTTTCAATTCATTAAGGTGTTTTTCTTTTGTTAGATTTTTCTTAAACTCTGTTTCATTTTTAACTTGCTCTGTAATATCTGTGAAGAAAATCATCACTCTTGGTGTTTCCCAACCTTTCTGAGAATATTTTGTCAAATCGAACTTTAGCGTGATTTTGTTTTTATTAAATGCATTTATTACTACTTCTCTTTTATTGGTATTGTATTGTTCATGTTCAAAGAAATAATTTAAAGTTTCTATGAATTTATTTTCATTTTCACTTATGAAGTTCGAAATGCTCGACTGTAATGTTGTATAGTAAGAGAAGCCTGATTTGTTAATCCATTTAGCATTGGCAAATTGAATTTTCAATGAAGAATCTACCGTAATCACCAATTCATTGGTATTTTCAATAAGTGTACTAAACAAGGCATCCATTACAATTACTTCTTTCTCCGACTCTCGAATACTAGTAATATCAATACCATAGCCTATCATGCTTAAAAATTCACCGTTCTCATATACAGGATAAAACTTTCTAAGAATATGAGTAGAAATATTTTTATCATTTATAGAGATCTCCTCCATTTCAACACTTTTTTGAGTAAGCTTCGCTTTATCAAAAGCAGCGCGACGTCTTTCTGCAATACTTTTTTGACGGTTACGATATGAGACATATTCAAAATCGTCTTTACCTATAATCCATTTACTTAATTCAGTAGATTTCACACCAATGCTATTCACAAAAACATATTGGTGCTTATCATTAAATATGGCAATATCAGCAGGTATATTATTCAATAAATTTTCATAGAATTCCTTTTGACCTGTAATAGTTTCTAATGAAGTTTTAAGAATAGACATATTTTTATATGTCCACATATGCCCTCTCCCTGTCTGATCATTAATTACTGTATAATCCATGTAAACTACTCTACCATCTTTAAAGAAAACTTCTTCATTAACAATGTTAACTGCGTTTTGATACACTTGATTAATTCGATTAACAAATCGTTCTGGATCTTTAAATAAATCTTTAGCAACATGCGCAATGTTTGAACAATTTGCACCTATTAATTCCTCGGGGCTTTCTGATACTTTAAATAGATTGCAAAAATGTTTATTGACATACAAAATGGTATGATCAAATGATTCAAATAATATAGCATCACTTATATTATCCAAAACATTTTTCAGGAAATCATTATTGTATTTATTTGTCAATTTCATCAATTCTAGAAAAAATCAAATTTAATAAAACATCAGGCTATTTGACGAATTTATGACATTTACATGTCTTAAATAAATATATTATTAACAGAATAGTTAAATAAAGTCAATTTAACTGGTTCATCCATAGCATTAATGACAAAATTATTATACGAATATTGATGATTATAAGCCATTAATTGATCTCCTTAAATAATGATATTTTAACTATAATATCGAGATTTATCAAAATATTTTTATGGTACAATTCGTAATAGTATATCTATGTTTTGCTGCTGTTTTAGTAATTTCTTTTAGCAAAAAAAGCAGAAAACCAGCTAGATAATCATGGTAGAAAACTTGTTTTTCTATTCTGCAGTTGCATTTTTTTTATTTTTAGTACTATCCCCCAATAAAAAAAGAAAAAAACAACTTTCCCCTAAGCAAAGAGGCTGCCCTAAATGGGAAAATAATTACCAATAATATTCCTGATAATCAGCTATTCCATCCATTTGATTTGCAGCAACTACCGCTATTTGCTTTAATCTGTTCAAATACTTCATTTTCATCAATTAAAAGTGTAGTATATAAATTAATAGGCAAGTCATATTACCATATTTTACAATACAAAATTATTCCTATTAATTTCCTGTTTTTATCTTTACTTCATATCTAGTGCCTCAATCATAAAAAACCGAATGATATGAAATCACCAACAGTTGAATTAAAACTCCCTATTTTACCCAATATGGAGTTAATTGCCACTCAAACAGCAGATATCATTGCTAACCACATGCATTTATCTGAAGAACAAAGTGGAGAAATATCTATGGCCCTAATTGAAGCATGTATCAATGCTTTTGAACATTCCAAAACTGAAAACAGTATATATATTCATTTTATCATTGAAGAAAATTCAATGATAATTAAAGTTATTGACCAGGGAATTGGTTTTGATAAATCAAAAGTTGAAATACCAAAAATTGAAAATAAAATTGGAAATGACGAACGTAAACGCGGTTGGGGTTTACAGTTAATCCAAGCCTTAATGGATTCTGTTGAATTCGAATCAACCAATGCTGGCACAACAATAACAATGACAAAAAATAAATAATATGAGTGATTTTAAAACACTGGTAAAAGAATTAAATGAGGTTGTAATGATAGAAACGGAAGGATACTTAAATAACGAAGGTGGCCAGAAAGTTTATGATATTTGTATAGAAAGAATGAATTTAGGTAGCAGGAAATTTCTAATAAATTTAACTGGAACCAAAGTGGTTAATAGTATTGGCGTTTCTATTTTAATTGAAGTAATTGAAAAATTACAAGAGGTTGAAGGAAAACTTGGCTATTATAATATGGCTCCTATTGTTGAAAAAACATTTCATATTATGGGTTTATCTAAATATTCATCATTATATAAAACCGAAGAATCAGCATTGGCTGAATTTTAATAATGGAAATAAGTATTGAAGCGTTACAGGTAAAATACCTAGAGTTAGAAACATTATTGGATTTTACCAATAACTTAAACTCATTCGAAAACACCCCTGATTTATTACAAGAAATTCTAGTGAAATCATGTGGCGTACTCAATGCTTCTGCAGGTTTTATTTTATTAGAAGATTCCAATACTGATATTTTAAATATTGAAGCGCATTTCAACATCAATATCACTCCTTTACGTTCCATTATTTTTAATAAGAAAAAAGGATTTGTATACGATATAAAGAGTATTGGCAAAACCGTTTGTTTAGATATAGATAGCAATGTGCATTTGTCTAAAATAAATGCCAAATATGCCATCATTGCCCCTTTACAACAGAAAAAGGATATAATTGGTTTTATTGTTTTGTTAGACAAGGAAAGCCGTAAAGGCTTGTCGGCATTTGACGACTCCGATAGTAGCATGATTTCTGCAATTGCATCTCAGGCTAGCACTGCCTATAGCAATATTCAATTATTAGAAAAAATTCAACAGGCAAAATCGTTCAACGACAATGTCATGGAATCAATTGCTACTGGTGTAATAACTACCAATTTATTTGGAGAAATCAATCATATAAATTTAACGGCTGAAAAGATTTTAAATAAAGATCGGGCTAGTTTTATAGGACACCATTATGGCTTTGTATTTGACCAAAATGAATTACTTATTAACTTATTACTAGAATCAGAATCAGCACTTGAATTTAAATCTGAATCTAATTTAATACTTGATTTTCATGGAAAAAAAACAGCCGTTAATATTTCCATGTCTCCGCTTTTAAATGACCAACAACAACATATTGGCACTGTTATAGCCATGGAAGATTTGTCTAATCTCGACAAACTAAAATCTACTTTTCAAAAATATGTATCCAAACAAATTGTAGACCAAATACTTATTAATGAAGATCTTCTCAACTTAGGTGGTCAAGAACAAGAAGTAACTATTCTGTTTACTGATATTAGAGGGTTTACAGCCATGTCTGAAAAAATGGTTCCAAACGAAGTAGTAGACACCTTAAACGACTACTTCAACCAAATGATTGAAGTAATTTTTAAATACAATGGCACACTAGACAAAATTATTGGAGATGCTTTAATGGTGGTTTTTGGCGCTCCACTCCCCGACACAAATGATGCAGACAATGCCCTACTAACTGCAGTTGAAATGCAAGAAAAACTAGTTGCATTTAACCAGAACCGAATTATTAATGGAAAACTACCTGTTGAAATTGGTATTGGCATTAATAGAGGTAAAGTTATTAGCGGAAATATAGGATCTAGCCAGCAAATGAATTATACTGTAATTGGTGATGCTGTAAACCTTGCATCAAGATTGTGTTCTGCCGCTAAAGTAGGCGAAATAATTATTTCAAATAGTGTTTGGGAAAACACAAAAGAAAAGAAAAAATATAATTGTCAAAAATTAGCCCCTATAAAAGTTAAAGGCAAATCAAAACCAATTGCTATTAGATCTGTTCAACACAAAAAAAATACAGAGATCACCTATTTAGCTTTATTTGAAATGCTAGAATCCTTTCAAACAAATAATATTCCGTCAAGTTATAGTTACCATAATATACACCATATTAGATCGGTAGTTGATGCAGTAAAATTTTATGGAAAAAAAGAACAAGTATCTAAACAAGATTTATTGTACTTGCAACTAGCTGCATGGCTGCATGATATAGGATTTGTTTGGAGCCCTGTTGATCACGAAAAAAAAGGTTGCGAGTATGCAAAAACAATATTAACGCAGTTAGGATTTTCGATTGATATTATCGAAAAAATTAACGGAATGATTATGGCTACTAAAATTCCGCAAAGCCCTAAGAATTTATTAGAAAAAATTATTTGCGACGCAGACCTTGATTATATTGGCAAAGAAAATTATACAGAAATAAGTAGCTTATTACTAAAAGAAATTTCAATAATCAAAGATATTTCTGAAATTGACTGGCTAAATATTCAGAAAAATTTTCTTGAGTCGCATACCTATTTCACAAAAACAGCTAACCAATTAAGGACAAAAAATAAAAATAAAATATTAGTTGATATAACCAATAAAATTGTAGCATATCATGGCAGAAGCAAAACATAACAAATCAAAAACACATTTTCAATTAGATAGAATTTCCTTTTTTACAGATGGCGTATTTGCAATTGCTATAACATTATTGGTTATTGAATTTAAAGTGCCTGTAATAGCACATCCAGAAGACAAATTACTTTGGGAAAAGCTACACGAAATGGGTTGGCAGTTTTTAGGTTTTATTATTAGCTTCTGTATTGTTGGTTATTATTGGTCGGTTCATCATCGAGTGTTTGGTTATATTGAACAATATACCAATGATCTTATTTGGCTAAATCTTTTCTTTTTATTCTCAGTAGTATTATTGCCTTTTAGCTCAGGCTTATTAGGAGAATATGCTTCTGAAAGTGAGATGCTATTGCCTTATGCCTTTTATGTGATTAATATATGCCTTACAGCCATTATGAATGCATTGTTATGGGTTTATGTTAGCAATCCTAAAAGAAGGCTCTTAACCCACGAAATATCAAAAGAAAGGATAGAACTAGGTTTGTTCTTTACAATGGTATTACCTACTATTTTCATTCTATCTCTGATTGTTTCTATTGCTTACCCCATGATGGGCCGCTTAATTCCATTAACTATACCATTTGTACTTCGTTATGGGTTAACTGGGCTCGTTAAAAGAGCAGAAAGGATGGAGCATAAAAGAAAAATAGAAGCTGTTGATTAATTCTTTTTACTATTTATTGTTGGATTTGTGGTAAACCGGCTTCCACCAATCGAATAGTCCAGAAATCAATGGCACGTTTTGGATCTGTGATATAGGTATATGGCATATAAAAGTATCCATTATCACCCCAATTCATCCCCCAAGAATTTCTTACTATAAAATATTGTTTTTCATCGTCATACCCCACCGCCATTACTGCATGTCCACCTAGTCTTTGTTCAGAGAAAGCAGGCATTGGCATGATACCATTTTTATTGATTGATTTAAAGCGCTCATAAACCGAAAATCCAAATACAAAAGGAAATCCTTGTGCTAAGCAAGACTGCAGTAAGCCAATATTGGAATTGTTTAAACGCATATAACTTAGTACTTGATTGGTAGCTGCTTTTTCATACAATGCTTCTGGAGGCTTAACAGTAAAATCATTCACTATATAAGGCCAATCATTTTCTGAACAAACACCTTGCAAATTCATTGTTTTTATTCCGTCTCTTAAAAATGCACCACTGTCTGAATAGATTGTATTTAGTAACACCCTTTCGTTGTAATAGATAAATAATCGAGAAGGAATGAAGTCTGGAATTAACTGCTTTTTTTGTTCGAACTGAAATGCCGCTGCTAAAGCATTGGCCGTACAACTGCCTAAAATACCTTGCTCATATACTGCAGGACAATTTGCGCGTAAATCTACATTTTTGGGTAGTGTACGCATGACCGTTATGGGAGCGGTATATAATAAATCTCTGTGATCGGGTAAGTCAGGAAGCCATCCAAATGAATTTGCCATTATTTGATGTTAATTATGGTTTATTACAAGCCATTCAATCATTAAATGCTCGCCTTACAAACATCGTTATCCATCAATCAAATAAATAGGCATTTTCACTGAAAAATATTCAGTGGTTTAAACAGAAATAAATACCTAAGGCTGATATTTAAAAAGAAACAATCTTACCTGTAGTACCCAAAAGAGATGGCGAAAGTTCAAATACGTTGGTGGGTGTTAATCCTTCTTCCCTACTATGAGACACATAGAGAATGGTTGATTTAGACTGATGTACAATTTGCTGAATCATTGTTATAATCAAAGCAGCAGATGCATCATCTAACCCAGCGGTTGGCTCATCTAAAATTAATAGAGGCGGATGTTTAACCATTGCACGCGCAATTAAAACCATACGCTGCTCTGCCATTGTTAAAAACTGAATGGCTTTATTGCGTTGTGGGTAAAGTTGAATAAAATGCAACCATTCTTGTGCTAATCTTATCTGCTGGTCTGTAGGTGTAATGTATAATCCAATTGAATCATTAAAACCTGAAATAATCATTTTTTCAATAGAGTCTTGGCGAGAAAAATGTTGCGTGAGCGATGCATTAAAATAACCGATTTTTTGTTTGATATCCCATACCGTTTCACCTGAACCTTTTTTTTTGCCAAAGAGGTATAATTCTTGTCCATACCCTTTTGGATTATCGCCTGTAATTAGCGATAACAGTGTTGTTTTTCCAGAACCATTTGGCCCTATTAATTGCCAAAATTCGCCAGCATTAATGGTCCAATTAATATCTTTCACTATTGGTCTACCATCATAGCTTACCGAAACATTTATTAATGCTACTAAAGGATTTAATAGCGGTTCAAATACCTTTAATGGCAGGGGCAAAGCTACATGCGCCGGTGTATGAAACTGACCTTGAACATACAAAAGCAACTGTTCTAAACTTACATGAGCTATTAAATCATTATTATGGTAAGAAAAATAATGGTTGATAAATGGAAATATCTCTTTTTTTCTATGAAATATTTGAATGATAGGAATTGTTTGAGCAATTGATTCAAACTTTTTTAAAACAACAGATTGTGTTGAAATATCTAAATGATCATATACTTCATCTACTATAAAATAAGCAGGATTTTGGCTAAGTAAATATTGGAGTAATGCTTTTTTTTGTTCGCCACTAGACAATGAATGCAAAGGCCTATTAAACCCTGTATCAAAACCTGTTTCTCCATGTAAAAATTCTTTGTTTAAAAACTGGTCTAGTGCTTCACTAGAAAAAATTGCGGCATTATTATTAAACCCATTATATACTTGCAATAAAGGATGTTTACAAAAAAGTCCCATAACTAGGGCCTTATTTGCATTTGCTGGTAAGTATATAGCAATATGGTTTAAGACTTTCATTCTAGAAAATGAAAGTAAGAATAATATTTACTTTATTAGCAATTAATCACGAATTAAAGTGCTTTTAATAGCGCCTTTATAAAAGAGAAAGGATGCACCCCTTCAGAATTTGAAAATTCATTCACCAATTTTAAAGGGGTGCCATTAAATTAAGCTTTTTTTGCCTTCAAATCCATGCCACATTTACTACACTTTCCTGGTTTTGGGCTTGTGATGTCTTTATGCATAGGACAAACAAATGCATCTTTTTTTACCACAGTAGTATCTGCTTTTTGTTTGGTTTGATCGGTTGATGTTTGCGCAAAAACAGATATTGAAAAGATGGTAAAAGCTGCCATCATCAGCACTTTAGTTGTTTTCATATTGATTGTTTTATTTAATTATTTAATTTTTAACCGCCAGCCAAAATACAACATTCTTCCTGAAATTGGGCCCCAAATCATCGATGCATCAAAATACTGACTAAAAGGTTGATCGGCCGAAATAATTGCATTTTGCTGAAAATAATTCGATGCATTTTCTACTCCAATATAACCCTCCATTGGCATTTTTTTATTGAATTTTTTTGTGACTTGCATATTCATTAAAAAATATGCTGGAGAATAACTAGTCAATTGAAATGCTGCAGGGTTTGCACTGGTATTTGGAAGTCTTTTTTGTCCATTATAAGTAATAGTATAATTGAATTTCCAACCATTATTACTAGTATAATCAAGGCTTAGAAAAGCTCTATTTTTTGCAACAAAGGGTTTGTCTAATAATTGGCCACTATAGGTTTGTTTAACATCAAAATACCTATAGGCTAATCGTACATCTATTTTACTAACTAATTGAGTTGTTAACTCTATTTGAAAACTATTAGAGAAAGAATTTCCCAATAAATTATAAAATTTTACTTGCCTAGCATTTTCAAGGTCTACAATAACTTGATTAGTAAAATCATTTCTAAAATAATCAAAACTAAGTGTTGCGTTATTTTGAAATAATTTGAATTGTTGATCAATGCTAATGCCTTTATTCCATGAAATTTCCGGACTTAATCCATAGGCATTATTAGTATTGTTAGATATGATACTTACTTGTCTAGCACTTACAAACACACTATTATTTTCTGCAAAAATATTGGCTGTTCGCTGACCCCTACCAATACTAGTTCTAATAATAGTTCCCGTAATTGGCTCATAACGTAAATTCAACCTTGGTGTTAAAAAACTACCATACAAATTATTATTGTCGGCCCTTATTCCAGCAACTAAACTAAATTTTTCTGTAGGTGTAAAAGTATATTCAAAGAATCCTCCAGTAACTAGTTCTTTTCTATTATAATTTAATAATTTAACAGATTCATCATAATGATCGAATTGCAAACTTAGGCCTGTTCTAAATTTATGAATGGTAGAATTAATAATAGATTGATAAATTAAATTACTATAAAAACTCTGTTGCTTTGAATTGTAATTCGTAAATCCAAAATAAGAAGTTTGCGTATAGTCAATTGTTGCTAATTGGAGTCCTATACTCTTATATTTCTGTTGTGGAAATACATAGCCTAATTTACCAAAAGCCTCATAGCGCTCTGTACTAATCCCCAAGCCGTATTTAATAGTTGAATTGATATCGGTTTTTTCATTAAAACTAGTTTGCCCTCCTACTCGATCATCCTTAAATATTTTAATACCAAATTGCGATAATAGCCCTTTACTATTATCGTATTTATAACGATTAACCAAACTGAATTGATTACCTGTTGGTAAGTCTCTAAAACCATCTTTATTAAAGTCTAACTGACTATTGTTTAAAAAATCTTCGTGTAATAATAATCCGCTCGACCATTTACTACTGAGTTTTGTTGAAAGATTTAGATTCAAATCAGTTTTTCCTAATTCATTTATATAAATATTTTGAAGTAATTGCTCGGCGCTTTCTGGCTTCTTCAATTCAACATTAATTTGACCTGCAATACTTTCAAAACCATTTGCTACAGATCCTACGCCTTTTGTTAATTGTATACTTTCTATCCAAGGACCTGCAATGGAATTTAAACCAAGCGCTGTTGCTAGGCCTCTAGGACCAGGTAAATTTTCAACAGTCAGTTGTGTGTAATTTCCACTCAACCCAAGTAATTGAATTTGTTTAGAACCTGTTACTGCATCATTGTATGACACATCAACCGATGGATTGGTTTCGAAACTCTCGCTTAAATTACAGCAGGCTGCTTTTAATAACTCACCACTAGTCATTAGTTCTGTTTTAATGGTGGCAAGTGGAGAAAAATAAGATGATTTTTGTTTGCTAAAAACAGTAATTTCAGACAACTGCTTTTTGGAAGCCAAAATCATCTTTAATGCTGAATTTGGATCAACATTTATGGTATCTGACTTATAACCAATATAACTGATCACTAATTTGTTGCTAATAGCATTAGGCGGAATAGAGAAAACCCCAACACTATCTGTAAACACGCCAGTATTGGTTCCTAGCCAATATACACTTGCATTAAAAAGTGGATTGAGTTTTCCAGTATTGGTTTCTTGGAGAACTATTCCCTTTATAAATGAAGGATTACTGAAATTAACTGGTGCTACTATATTTTTAATAGAATCTATAGAAGCAGCTGCATTGAATTCTGCTACTAATTCCCGATAATGACAACAGCTAGGCAAGGCTTTATAAATAACGTTTTTGGCTTTTTTATTTACCAAATCATGCCCAATAGCTAGCATTTTATTTTCAATTTTTGCTAGTGCAATAACGGAAGGATTATATACTAAGGCCAATTGTTTTGTATCGATATTCCAATCGGCAGATTTTACACCTTTAATTTTTAAAGCTGTTTCAATTCTGTCTTTACACTGTTCGCAAACACCAAAAACTTTAAATGATGTACTTGTAAATTGGGCTTCATTTTTATCTTGAGCAAGTATTTGAATACTACAAGCTGTCAAAAATAAAAAAATAAAAAAATATTTAATTTTCATATAGGTTTCATTAATTGAAATTTTATCCAATACACTGAAATATAAACATTCAGTTATTGATTACTAATAAACAATTAAGAAAATCAAATTAAATAGGTGCAATCAAAGACATATATGGGAACCGTCTTTGCTAATGAGAGCGTAGGTGCATGATAAAATTTAGAACCTATTTTTAAAGACCTTACAAATGAATAGGTTTTAAAATAAATATCTTTTTGACAGAAAACACTAAATGATTTATTAGCCGACTCCGTTAGTTTGTATTCTTTTTCAATTTTAATTTGTTTGGTTTCGTCTTTGCAACAACCTTTTTTGTTGGTGCTTTTTTTCATACCGCATTTAGCACATTTATCTTTTGTACTATTGTTGTGAAATAATTCGAAGCCAACAAATTTCTCCATACAATAGTGTACACGAACCGTAGCGCCAACAGTAGCAAAACCATAGATGACCAGAAAGAATATGGTTATTGCTTTTTTCACTAAATAAAGTTAATCCAATATTTTGGGCCGTAAATGATAAAAATGATTTTTTTAAATATTTCTATGCTTATTTGATATTTAATTCTGCAATATTTCATTAAAAAAGTCATTAAAGCCTATTTATCGCAATATTTCTCTTTCTCTTTGTATGCTTTTCTATCGCCCATATCGGCTGCCTTATTAATATCAATACATGCACCTTTTTTATCTTTTAATTTAATTTTACATAAACCCCTTTTTAAATAGGCAGCCGCAAGTGATTTGTCGTACAGCGGATTTGCTTGGTTTTTTTTATTGATTGGGTACTGATTAATGCGGGCAAAATCAATTCCTTCATTATAATCTTGAATGGCACCTGCATAATCTTCTAACCGATATTTAATCATTGCCCTATCAAAAAATTCTTTACTTGACTGAGAATAGCCAGTTACGCACAAAACAAGCAATACAAGCATTCCAAAGATTTTTTTAGTCATGGTTTTAAATTTTCAGTATAAATTGAGATTATATATAAAAAGAGTTCCCCAAAAAATTGTAAGTTGAACTCTCTTGTGCAACAATAATAAAATTGATCCATTAAGCTTTAAAATCAATGATTAAATATTTCCCAAAAAAAAATAACCGTCAATTTTTATTCGTTACTTTTTTTGTTGCTATAATTCATTTTCAGCCATTTGCACAATCAATTAATCCCCCATCGAAGTTATTATTCATTGGAAATAGCTTAACCTATCGAAATGGAGGTATTGACAAACATATAGTAGCACTAGCCGCTTCTGCTCCTATTCCAAAAAATATTTCAGCAAACAGAGCTACCAAAGGTGGAGCCACTTTGAAAATTTTAAATGACCAACAATGGGCACACGACTCTATTTCCAATGGAGGTTATGACTTGACAATTCTTCAAGAAGATATTCCAGAACTTACCGAACACAGCGTTGAGCCATTTTTTGAGTTTGCTGGTAAGTTTAACAATGAAATTAAAAAAGCAGGTAGTAAAACCTTGCTATATATGGCCTGGCCTTATGAAAGACTTAACTGGATAAACTTAGAACAAATTACAGCAGCGCATCAATCTATCAGTAAAAAATTAGGTATTCCTGTAGCGCCTGTAGCCATTGCATTTGAAAACGCATTAAAAGTAAATCCCTCAATTGCTATGTTAGGGCCCGATAAAGAACATGCAAGTATTCATGGCACTTATTTAGCCGTTTGTGTTATTTATGCCACTATATTTCAAGAAAGTCCACTGGGTTACACTTATTTTCCAATTGGTATTTCAAAAGAAGAAGCCAATTTTTTGCAAGGAATTGCTTGGGAAACAGTGCAAAACTGGAAGAAAAATAATAATTAGCGCAGCTATGAAAAACGATGTTTGAAGTTAATATTACAAGCTTATGCTTTTTTAAACCACCATCAAACTACACCCACGAATATCACTATTATCTAGTCTGCCAAACACCTCAAAACTTCCATCTTCATAAACAATTCCCATATCATCTGTAGCAATAAAACCACAACTATACGCATTTGCTAAATCAATAATATTCAGCACCCCTTTGCCACTAGTTTTCACTTGCATTGGATCTTCTTCATCGCGAACCAATACTTTCATCCAAGGCGGACAGTGGTATCTACCATCACCTTTTGAATAGGCCTGACTTAATAATTCTGTCATGCCATATTCTGAATGAATATTGGACAATTTAAACTGCGTGGTTAATACTTCATGAACTTCAGTGCGCGTAATTTCTTTGCGCCGTCCTTTCATACCTCCCGTTTCCATGATTGTGGTATAGTGCAATGGCTGCGGCCAATTTTCTGCAAAATCTAGTAAAGCAAAAGTTACTCCTATTAAAAGTGTAGGTTGTTTTGCTGCTTCTAATAAAGCTAGTGTTGCAGCTAGTTTTTCGTGTTCATACAAGTAGAATCCGCTGTTTTGGTGACCAGATTGCTTAATCAATTCATCTACCATTAACACTAATGAAGAATCTTGTCTTTCTAAATAGGCTGGTAAAAGTCCAATAATGCACCAATCCTTCACGTCTCCATAAAACATTGAGAAGGCTTTATTAAAGCTCAAACGATACAATTCTAGGTCTTTTACCCAGTGCCTACTATTGCTTGTTTGAGTAGTGCCGCTACTCTCAAAAAAGTTAACCAAAGGAAAATCAGTGCTTACTACCGTATGTGTTTTAAAAAATCCAACAGGCAATGACGGTATTTGGGCGATTGTTTGAATAGTGGAAGGTTGACTAATGGTTAAATCGCACCATTGTTTATAAACTGGGTTGTTTAAAAACTGCCAATTGAACAGTTCTAAGGCCCGTTCCTGAAAATTCTGGGCCGACACTGAGAAAATATTGTTAACATCTAATGAAAGCACTGCTATGTATTGTAATGTTTTAACTAAATTTGATTTGTAAGCGAAACGAATGAAGACAAAAATAGCGTTAGTTCTGGCAATAACCTTGGTATTCAGTGCCTGTAAAAAAGATACTTATAATACCAAGCCAAGTTTAACATTCAAAACTATTAATGCAACTAGTTTTGCCAATGGTAGCAGTATTGTTTTTAGTCTTGAATTTACCGACAAACAAGGTGATTTACAAGATAGTATCTGGGTGCAAAAAATTACTAGAACCAAAACCTGCACAAATTTTTCTGACCGAACTAAAATTCCAAGCTTTAATGTTTCACCAAATTTAAAAGGAATTTTTGAAATAGGCTATAGTGTTGGAACCAATTTGAATGTGAGTTACCCTATTTTACCGGGTTGCCCTGGCAATAAAAACGATACCTGCTATTTTAAATTTTGGGCACGCGATTTGGCTTATAACATGAGTGATACAGTGGTTTCTCCTGATATCATTATTTTCAAATAATTTTCTGATTGAAAAAAATAGCATCGCATTTTTTTTACAGTAATTATTTTATAGGATCCTGTGTAGTAGCACTTTCTATAGCATCTAATCTACAGCAAGGTTTATCACTAAACCATCCATTGTATTATCTTTTTATTTTTTCGGTAAGTGTTTTTTATTACACGCAAGCCTACACAAACGAACCCAATAGTACACCTATAAATGAGCGGGCTAAATGGTATATTGATTGGCAAAAAGCGATTCGAGTTTCTCAATGGATATTGGCAATTTTATCCATTGCATCGGCTATAATTTTAATAACAAAATTTATAATTCCCCTACTTTCTATTAACCTACTCGCATTTTGTTGTTGTTTGATTTTTCCTTTAATGGCATTTCTTTACTACGGCAGTATTTCACCAAGCCATTCCACCCATATTCTACGAAATATTGGTTGGTTAAAGCCTTTTGTGATTGGTTTTGTATGGACAGGAGTGGTTATTTTATACCCTATGGCATTTCATTCGATTGAAACTAGCACATGGTTTCAAATCAGCGCCAACACATATTGGCTGTTTCTTAGCCATTTTTTATTCATTTCAGTACTATGCATTTTATTTGATATTAAAGACCATATAGCCGACCATAATAGTCAAATAAAAACCTTTGTGGTGCAGTTTGGCCTTAAAAAAACAGGCTATTTCATTTTATTCCCGATGATTTTATTGGGATATTTGTGTGGGGTATTGTTTTTTACAAATGCAGCATTTTCAATGGTTCAGGTGCTAATTAATACCATTCCGTTTGGTTTATTACTGATGGTTACATGGTCAATGCAACGCAAACAAACAATTCTCTACTATCTTGCAATCATAGACGGACTAATGTTGGTAAAAGCCGTTTGTGGAATTATAAGTATATACGCTTTAAAATAAATACAATGGCAAAGACAAAAAAAGACAAAAAAGAGAGCAAATCAATTTTAGCAGAAAAGTCAATGGGCTTTTTAAAAAACTATATTAATACGCCTTCTCCAGTGGGTTTTGAATCTGGCGGACAGAAATTATGGATGGAATATATAAAACCTTATGTTGATAGTTTTATAACCGATCCTTATGGAACTGCAGTTGGTGTCATTAACCCTTCTGCAAAATTTAAAGTAGTTATTGAAGCACATGCCGATGAAATCAGTTGGTTTGTTAATTATATAAATGACCAAGGACTGATTTATTTAAAAAGGAATGGTGGTGTAGACCATCAAATTGCACCATCAATGCGTGTTGCTATTCATGGAAAAAAAGGTCCTGTTAAAGCCGTATTTGGATGGCCTGCTATTCATACTAGAATGAGTAATAACGAAAACAAAGAACCACAACCTAAAGTTGAAAACCTTTCTTTGGATTGTGGCGCACGCTCTAAAAAAGAAGCAGAAGCACTAGGTGTGCATATTGGTGCAGTTGTTACTTACACAGACGGATACGATGAATTAGCGAATGATTTTTTAATTGGTCGTGCATTTGATAACCGTGTTGGAGGATTTATGATTGCAGAAGTTGCGCGTTTATTAAAAGAACACAATAAAACATTGCCATTTGGATTATACATTGTAAATGCTGTGCAAGAAGAAATTGGATTACGTGGAGCTGAAATGATTGCACGCCGTTTAAAACCAGATGTAGCAATCATTACAGACGTTACACACGACACAAGTACTCCAATGATTAGTAAAATTATTGAAGGCGATATTCAGTGTGGCAAAGGGCCTTCACTGGCTTATGCTCCTGCTATTCACAACAAATTATTACAACTCGTTCAAGACGTAGCAGAAAAGAAAAATATCCCAGTACAATTACGCACACTAAGTAGATCTACAGGTACAGACACTGATAGTTTCGCTTATGCAAATGATGGATGTCCTTCTGTATTAATTTCTATTCCACTGCGCTATATGCATACTACTGTAGAAATGCTACACAAAAAAGATATTGAAGAGACCATTAAATTAATGTACGAAACATTATTAACGCTTACCCCTAAAACCAATTTGAGTTATTTATAACCAAATGGATTTTAAAAGCAAATGGTTTTAACAGAAAAAAGAAATATTAGAATAGCTGTAATTGATTTGTACGAAGGATTTCAAAACCAAGGCATGCGTTGTATACAAGAAATTGTAGCAAAATGGGCCACAGAAAACGAAACACCTTATACTTACCATAGTTTTGATTTGCGTCAAAAAATGGCCATCCCAGATACTTCTTATGATGTATATATTTCAAGTGGCGGACCAGGTTCGCCACTTGAATCTGCAGGACAAGATTGGGACAATGCCTATATCCATTGGTTACAACAAATAGAAGCATGGAATAACAATGAGCAAAACACAAATAAAAAACATGTTTTTTTTATTTGTCATAGTTTTCAAATTGCTTGCAGGCACTACCAAGTTGGAAATGTATGTATTCGTAAATCAACTGCTTTTGGGGTATTTCCAGTTCATTGTTTAGCAGAAGGGATTAATGAAAAAGTATTTGCGGGATTAAACGATCCTTTCTATGCTGTGGATAGCCGCAACTACCAAGTGATTGAGCCCAATTACACAAAACTAAATGAAATTGGAGGACAGGTATTAGCCATTGAAAAAGATCGACAACATGTAGCCTATGAAAGAGCTATTATGAGCATTCGATTCAACGAATATTTTATTGGTACTCAATTTCATCCCGAAGCCGATTCACTAGGAATGAGTTTGTATTTACAACAAGCCGACCGAAAAAAAACAGTTATAGAAAACCACGGAGAAGCAAAATGGAAAAGTATGTTGGATCAATTACAAGATCCAGAAAAAATACACTTAACCTACAATAGTATTCTTCCCAATTTTTTAAATTTGGCATTGGAGAATTTAATATCAGTAGCATAGTCAATTTATAATTTAGGCATTATGGTACCTTTTTTGCGCAAGGCTTTTAACCTATCATTTTCTAAAAAGACTTACGAAAGTTTTTTACTAGATATTGAATGCAACTATCCAAATGCATTAGATTTTAGGGTTGCAGAAACGCCCATTTTTGTTGATAAAGTATGTAAAGATAAAATACTTGAAACCTGCGAAAGCATAGTAGATACAATCGTTTCAACCGATTTTATACAACTAAGCGAAGCTGCCATTCCATTGTCAGAAAAAATACCCAACGAAAATACTCACCCGCAATTTTTAATTTTCGATTTTGGCGTTTGCAAAAACGAATTAGGTGAAATAAGCCCGCAGTTAATAGAAATGCAGGGTTTCCCTAGCTTATTTGGATATGAATTATTACACAATCAAAGCATTCAAAATCATTTTAATATTCCAGATAACTATTCTTGTTTTTTAAATGGTTTTGATGACACTACATATATAGCATTATTAAAAGAAATCATCTTAGCAAATCACCCAGCAGAAAATGTGGTATTATTAGAAGTGTTGCCACACCAACAAAAAACTAGAATTGATTTTTATTGTACTTCAGATATTATTGGAATACCTGTAGTTTGTATTACAGAACTAATTAAAGAAGGAAGGAATTTGTATTATGAAAGAGGGGGCAAAAAAATACCCATCAAACGAATTTATAATCGATTAATATTTAATGACCTTCAACAGCAATCAGCTGAAATTCAAGAAAAAGGAAAAATATTATTCGAAGAACTTAATGTAGAATGGGTGGCACATCCTAATTGGTTTTATAGAATTAGTAAATACTTGTTGCCGTTTATAAAACACCCAAATGTGCCAGAAGCAATATTCTTAAATGATTGCAACCCTATTCCAACAGATTTGCACAAATATGTATTAAAGCCATTGTTCTCATTTGCCGGACAAGGAGTTGAAATTGATATAACATTACCAACAATTGAAAAAATAATGGATCCCGAAAACTGGATCCTACAAAAAAAAGTAACCTACGCTAACATCATTCAAACACCCGATACTGCTGCAAAAGCAGAAATTAGAATTTTTTATTTTTGGAAGGAAGGCGCACTAAGACCTATTGCTACCAGTAATTTAACTCGTTTAAGCAAGGGACAAATGATTGGCGTAAATTATAATCAAAACAAAGAATGGGTGGGCAGCAGTTTGGCCTATTTTGAAAAATAAGCATTTTTAAAACTGAAAATGAAAACTACCAAAAACAGCAAATTGTTCTGCAGGTGTAATTGGTGTAGGACTTGTAGGTGACTGTATCATTGGCTTCGGCGCCATTCTCCAAACCAAATCAATCCTAAAAAATTTAAAAATATTGTCTACTCCTGTACCCAATTCTGTATAAAATTGGCTGCGTAAGCGTTTTAAATAATAGAAACTAAATTCCGATCTATTAAACGAACGATTTGCCATATTAACATCACCCCAAACAGTTTTAATATTCCAAAACTGGCGCATATTTGTTTTTCTAAATGCAGGAATTAGATTCAATAATTTTTTCTCGAAATTATGCTCAATGTTAACCCCAGCATAGGTATCACTAATATACTCGAAACGATTCATTAAGTTAAAACTCTGCTTATTATAATAATAAATTTCATTCCCCGGATGAATTTCCAATAACATAAATGGAATTTCATTCCCATAAATTTTGCCCCCATAAACAGCATAGTTAATTTGCCCCCAACGATTGATTCTAAAGTTATGTGTTAGAATTGTTGAAATTTTTTGGTATTGGTATTCACTATGCAATACACCAGGCAGACCCATTGCAAAATCAAATTCTATAACTGGTAGTTGTGTTTTTAATTTAATCGATCTTCTGGCACCAATAATTTGTTTTTCACCAGGAGCAAATCGCATTTTAAAAGCTAATTCCGAATTAAGTATTAAGTCGTTATTATAAGAAAATGTTCCCCTACTAGGCAATGGGTGAAAGGTTTCATAATTGGTATTTTTAAATACTAAATCTGCAGAAATATTATTTTCCCAACTCTTTGAAATAGTTGATTTAAATTCCTTTAAACCAAGAAATTTTTGAACAACAGCTTTTCGTCTTAAAATTCGGTTGAACATATTGTCTACCGTAATATTTTCATCATCAACAAATCGAATCCGACCATTGTCTAAATCATCGGTATAGCTTGCCCCAAATGCCCAATGCTTTGATTTATTAAATTGGTAATTAAAACCAAGTTTCCCTTTCCACCTACCATCACCTGTACCATAAGCTGCATAGCTTGTAAGTCTGAGCACATTGCTAAATTTTTCCGTTGTTCCCAAATCAAATCTTAACCTTAAATCTTCTTGTTGGTTGCTACTAATCCATTTATACCAAGGCCCAATTTCAATAGGTCCTAATTTTTTATGTCCATCTAAAATAAATGCCAATTTATTGGTATACATTTTAAAAACAGGCATCTGTTTGAGGGTATCAATCATCTGATAAACCTTGTATTCATTGGTGCTCAAAGGTTCGTGCCTTACATCATTCCAATACAAATGATTTTGATTTTTTGCACTATCTAACACAATTACTTCTTCTCTTTTTACATTCTTAGCTAATATGTTTTCAGTGGCAGCCTGCTCAATTTGAACATTTTTATAAGTGGCTGTTTTTCTACCTATGAAACTAAATTTTCCTTTATTAAAAGGCGAAATATCCACTACAAATTTGTCTTTTGCAAAAATCCAATTACTGTCTGAATTTTGAGCGAACTCTTGAACAACAGATAATCGATGTACAAAATTGATATTAGCAGAAGCCGAAGCAGTTAAATTAATTTTATAAATAGCCCATGTATTGTTTTGAATCCAACAATCACCAGTAAAAGTATTCGTGCCTTCTTTTTTGGGTGTAAAAAATAAATGAAAATATTTTTGTTGGTGAATAATTTGTGTATCTACTCCTTTGTAATTATAAAATTTATTTCCAAAATCACTCAATGGACTTATAAACTCTTTACCAAAAAGCTGTATATAATTTTCGTAGCAATTTATTTTTTGAGAAACGCCACCAACAAACTGTAATACCGTTTCATTCTTAATACCACTTGTTTGTGCCGCTTTTATTTCTTCCCTTATTTTATAGGGATTTTTACTATAATAATAATTGCTAACTGCTTCAGTAACATATACCGGTAAAAATGGCTGCACATCTGATGCGCTATCAATATTGTTTAAAATAAAATCAAACGGTTTTAAAACTTTTCTTTTGTCAAAACTAGATTTACTAATATTAGTGATATCTAATTCTAGTTTATTATATAACTCATAACTATAATTATTAAATCGATAAGGATTGTTGTTGTTTTTATTTGCTACAATTTGTTTCCACCATCTTAAGCCCTTACTAAATTTTGATTTGACTACAATTCCATCATTCATCTTTACTTCTTTCATATAAAGTATTAAAGATGAATCGGCATGCATGATTATGTATGGATGTAATAAATTATCGTACCCAATATAACTCACTACTAAAGTATCTTTTGGCCAACTAGATAGTTTGATATTAAAGCCACCAACAGAATCTGTAACACCGCCTTGGTTTGCTTTTTTCCAATAAACACTAGCAAAAGAAATGGGTTCTTTTGTAAAGGCATTTAAAACCTTACCACTAATATATTGCGCACTACTATTTTGAAAAAATGCAGTAAAAAATAATACCACAAAGCTTAAAAAAATATAATGCCTGCGAACAGTGCTCATTAAAAAAAGAAAGTTATGTATCAAAAAAAAGGGGATCATGAGCAATATACGAAACTAAATGATTGAATATCAGAGTGTTTAAGAAATCAAAGGCGATGATTAATCTTTTTTAAAACTTTTATGTTCTAATTTATCAAATTGCTATATTTTCAGGTTTCTCAAACCTAGAAAATGAAACAAATTTTACTTTTTTTATCGCTATTTATTGGATTAATTTCTTCTGCTCAGGATAATTATGAAATACAAGTGTATGGTGCTGAAACACAGGCAAAAAATAGCACTATTTTTGAACTACATAGCAACTATACTTTTCAAGGAGAAAAAAGTATGATACAAGGAGTAAGGCCTTCCTACCATACTTTACACGAAACAATAGAAATAACCCATGGTGTTTCAGAAGATTTTGAAATTGGTTTTTATTTGTTTACTAATTATTCGGCACAATATGGTTATAAACTAATCGGCTCTCATATCAGACCACGTATTAAGGCACCAAAGCGTTGGAACTTGCCTGTTGGATTAAGTTTATCCGCCGAAGTAGGTTTTCAAAGTTTAGACTATTCTCCAGACTCTTGGAATGTGGAAATTCGTCCTATCATTGACAAGCAGTGGAATAAATTTTACCTGAGTTTTAACCCAACCCTTGGTGTTTCTTTAAAAGGGGTTGAAAATGATAGCAGACCAGTTTTTGAACCAAATTTTAAAATGTCGTATTCGTTTTTTAAGAAAGCAAATTTAGGCTTGGAATACTATGGCAGTTTAGGAACATTAAGTCATTTCAGCCAACCAGCCGAACAGTCACATGCACTTTATGCAATATTTGACATGATGGGAAATGACAAATGGGAATTAAATGCAGGTCCAGGTTGGGGCTTAACGAAAGCAACAGATGGCTTTGTGTTTAAAGTATTGGTTGGAAGAAGAATTCAGTGGCATCGTTAGTTCACAAAATTCCACCAAACCCCAAACCGCACCCACATGCCTGGGTTGGGATATTGTTCTACAGAAAAATTATGATGATTAAATTTGAACCCATCACTAGGATTGATGGTGTTCAAATTTTCTACGCGTAAAAACGCTTTAAAACTCTTAATTCTAAAGTTTAAATACGCACTAATATCTGGTCGGTTATTAATTGTCTGAGTATTTTGATAATAAAACTGTCCTAAAAAAGGCGAATATCCATCTGCCTTATAAGGCGTTTGGTAGCGCAATTCTAAGCCCGTTGAAATAAATAAATTAGTAAAGAAATTGCCTTCAAACGCAATACGGTTTCGTGTATATAAGAAAGGTAAATTAACAGGAGGATCTCCTGTAGTTTGTTGCATATGTATTTCTGTGTAAAAATTCCAGTGTCTTGAAACGGCTAACTTTTTCTCTGCACTAATATGCAATACATTAAACAGGCTTGCCTCTTGACGCGCTGTAAAGAAACTATCAAAATACACATAGTTATTTACTACAAAATATTCTGCATTTAATTTCCAACCTATTTTAGGATTATCGTATTGCAAAAAGAAACGAAAAATATTTTCTTTTTTAAACCCTATTTTATTTTTTACAGGATAGCTACTTAAAGGATCTAGCATGAATGCTGGTGATTTATTGGTATTTTGAAAACCAATATTTAATGACCCTATTTTCTTTCCTAGTAAGCTTTTCATACTTATATAAGCCGAATAGTCTCCTGCATTTAAACCATTCAAATACAATTGCCCATTGGCTTCTACATCCCATTTTTGGTTGCGTGTTCTATTACGGTATTCACCCAAACCATACACATTATAAAAACTATGATGGACCGATAGAGGATCAAATAATCCACTTAAATTTTGCAAAGCCATCCCCGCTTTTAAAAATTGACTCTGGTTATTTTTATCAGGGAAAGTAATAATACTAAACTCGTTATTTATTTCAGTCCAAGCATCTTTGTATTGAAAAGTATCGCCAAAAGATTTGGGTAATTTATAATTAAAATACTTTGCATAATTGGTTGAATCTGCAGAGATATCAGAAAACCCATAACTGCTAGAACCCAATTTCAGTGTATGTTCTAGCCTAAATCGTGGATAGAATATTTTAATGGTAATGGAATCAGTTACTAAAGAATCTAACTTTCCAAAATCGTAATGGTGCTTGTATAAAACAGTTGTTTCTTTATAAGTATTACCGGTATTGATTGCCGTATTAAATGGGTTCCTACTCATTGATCCGGCCTTTCCTAAACGTGTTTCCAATTCAAACGGATCATTCAGCGAAAGACTGTCTAATTTTTTAGGATTCTGTAATCCTCCGTTTTCTGAAGAAGCTGCTTTATTAGAAAAGTAAATAAAAAACGATTCGTATCTTTTATTTTTTGATTGATAATGTGTGGTTACCCTAAAATTATTATGACTTGAATTTTGTGTTTTTAAAAAACCTGGGGTATTACTAAATCGATATTCAAAAGCATAATTGAAATTACTTTTTTTATTCTGGGTTAACAATACACTTATTAGTTGTTCTGCCTTACTTCCTAACAAATATGCCAATTCAGAATAGGGGCGGGTAGTTTGATAAAATTTTGTGTTCTCTAAAGTAAATTTATATGCATCATACTGGTGCAATCCTTCATCGAATCCTATTTTTTGATTGGGGCTAAATAAATATGATTGTGCGGCAGATCCATAATTACCAAGTGTATGGTAATTAGCCGCCAATGGGTTTCTAGTATAAAAATCAGTAATAGAAGAATCGATAATTCTATTACGCGTTGAATCGAAATAGCGATAGTAGATAGTAATAGAATCAGCAAAAGCATCTCGGTGTTGTAATGAATCGGACTTCCCCTCTTTTTTTATTGCTCTACCTTTACTATCCACAGTCATTCCAGAACTTGATCCTGGATTTGTAACTGATCTTGTAAGCAAATTAGCATTAATACTTGTTGGAGATTGCGCAGAAGATTGAACCACTATTATTAGTGATAAGAATAATACAAAATAAAAAATGCGATTCAATTGCATAAACCAATTACATCAAATAAAAAATAATTAACGCTCCCTTTCTATAAGCCAGCTACTAATTCAGAAAACAATAAAGTTAGTTTTGGTTCAGCATCTTTGGCTGCTTGCAACACTTCTTCGTGTGTAATAGTGTTCTCTTCTTCTCTAATACCAATATCTGTAATAACACTAATGGCAAATACTTCCATGCCACAGTGCTTTGCTACAATGGTTTCTTGCACAGTACTCATACCAACTGCATCTCCACCTAAAGTATAAATAAGTTTATATTCAGCACGCGTTTCAAATGTAGGCCCAGTAACACCTAAATACACACCCTGTTTTAAAACGATATTATTAGCAGCGGCAATAGTCTGAACTTTTTGAATTAATGATTTGCTATAAGGCTCACTCATATCAGGAAAACGTGTACCTAATGAATCTTCATTTGGCCCAAGCAATGGATTGATGGTAAACAAACTAATATGATCTTTAATAACCATTAAATCACCCACATTCATTTTGTCTTGAACCCCTCCAGCAGCATTTGACAATAACAATGTATTAATTCCTAACAAACGCATTACTCTTACAGGATATGCTACTTGTTGTGCGGTATAACCCTCGTAGTAATGAAAACGTCCTGCCATCACCAATACTTTTTTACCATTTAAGCTGCCGAAAATTAATCGCCCTTTATGACCAAGCACCGTACTCACCGGAAAATGTGGAATCTCATTGTATGGAATTTCTATATCGGCTACAATTTCATTCGCCAAATTACCCAAGCCACTACCCAATATTATTCCAATCGTAGGTTCAGTAGTAACTTTACTGCGGATATAAGCAACGGTTTCTTGTAAATTTTGAATGAGTTCAGTCATATCTATTTCTAATTAATGGAACAAATATAGAATTTATGCACGGCATAAGCCGACAAATTGGCCATTAAAAAAGGCCATCACGATTTCTCGGAATGGCCTTATTGTTGGGTAAAGAAAGTTAGTATTAGCTAATACGTTTAACGTTCACGGCGTTTAAGCCTTTACGTCCTTCTTGTACATCAAACTCAACTTTGTCATTAGCTTCGATCTGATCGATCAAACCGTTTGCATGTACAAAAGTTTCTTTGTTAGAATTGTCGTGCTTAATAAAGCCGAATCCTTTTTCTTCGTTAAAGAACTTTACAGTTCCTTGAATTTTTGTGTCCATTGTAAAATTTGTAAAATAAATAATGAAATGCAAATTTAGCTTTTTTAACCCTTATATCCTAATAAATAAATAAGAAACCGCATAAACCCGCCGATTTAGCAGCATTTTCAATGATTTACAAGGGATTATTTTAATTTTTTAACCTAATCTTATACTTTTTTTGTTGGCTAAAGCAATTCTTAAATGCCAATTTAATACCTTCATATCCTATGTTTGATAGTAGCTTTTTAGATATTTCAGCCAGTTTAGGCCTTTGCGCTTCAGGTATTTTAACCCTGAATTTTTTATTGGGGATGCTTTTGAGTACCGGTTATAAAGCCAATAAATATTGGAAGCGTTTACCCATTAAACTGCAACAACTCAATATTGAGCGCATCCATAATTTCACCGCTTACTTGTCATTATCACTCATTTTATTGCATCCATTTTTTTTATTGTTAGATAAAAATGCAGGCTTTAATTTTTCACACATCTTATTGCCTTTAACCGCACCCAAACAGGCCTGGATGGTTTTGTTAGGCGTCATTGCTTTCTATGCCATTTTAGTTGTTATAATTAGTTCGCAAAAAATAATTAAAAAGCGCCTGAAGTTTAGGGCTTGGAAAAATATCCATTTAATATCTTACGCAACTGCACTGCTATTTTTAGTGCATGGCTTGTTGATGGACCCTTTACTAAAAGACCGCCCTACAGACTGGTTTGATCCAGAAAAATTGTTGTCTGAAATAAGTATCTTGGTTATACTTGTAGCAAGTTGTTATCGATACCAATATTTTGTAAAGAAGGCTGTAAAAAAGTAATCTCCTGAATATTTATTCTACTATTTCTTAAGTCATTCTTTTTTCTTGACTAAGCGCTCTATAAGCTAACACCGCACTTGTAACCATAAAAACTGCCCCAATAAAAAATGCAATTCCAGGAAAATAAAACGGTTTATGTGGGCCAGTAAAATAGGCAAATGAATTGGTCATTAACAAAGGTCCTACAATGGAAGTAACACTTATTAAACTAGTTAATGCACCCTGCAATTCACCTTGCTCATTAGATGGCACATGACCTGATATAATGGATTGTAATGCAGGCCCAGCAATGCCACCCAAACAATAGGGAATTAAAAATACAAACATCATCCAACTTTCGGATGCAAATGAAAAAAGTAGTAATCCAAGCGCATATAATCCTAATCCAAAATACACGCTTTTCTCATTACCAATTTTAGGATTTATAATACGAATTAAACCTCCTTGAACTATTGCTACCAACAAACCTACAGCCCCCAATGAAATACCAATCATTTTGGGCGTCCAATGAAATTTTTCAATATTAAAAAAGCTCCAATTGCTTTGAACTGCATGTCCTGCTATATAAATTAACACTAGCGATATAATTAAACCTCCTACTGCTGGATATTTTTTTAATTGTTTGATAGATCCTAGTGGATTTGCCCTGCGCCATTCAAAAGGCCTACGATGTGCTGTATCCAATGATTCTGGCAAAACAAAATAACCATACAACCAGTTAGCCAAGGCCAACCCTGCCGAAACTAAAAATGGAATTCTCGCGCCATATTCACCAAGCAATCCACCAACCAATGGCCCAATAATAAAACCTAGTCCAAAAGCTGCTCCAATCATTCCAAAATTTTGTGCACGATTTTCTGGTGTACTAATATCAGCAATATAGGCCGAGGCGGTTGTAAAACTCGCTCCGGTAATTCCAGCAATAATTCTGCCAATAAACAACCAAACAATTGAAGGTGCGAAAGATAAAAACAAGTAATCAATTCCAAAACCAAAAAGCGAAAACAATAACACGGGTCTGCGTCCGTATTTGTCACTTAAATTTCCAAGAATTGGCGAAAACAAAAATTGCATAGAAGCATATGCAAATGTTAACCATCCCCCATATTGAGAAGCCTTGCTAATATCGGTTGAACCTAATAATTGTTGCAATAATTTTGGCACCACCGGAATAATAATTCCCAATCCAATTACATCAATTAATAATGTAATAAAAATAAATCCTATTGCCGCTTTTTTATTCTTAGCCATTATTCTTCCTTAATTAATTATTGTAAAACGCCAAAGTTGCAGTTTTTTTTTAACATACCTATAAAGCCTTTTTGCTATGCAATAATTTCTCTAGAAACACCAGGTATTTCTAAAACCAAATCAGCGCCATAAACAGCTGCGGGTGTTTGATAGCCAACAGTAAAATTACCCGACAATACTTTTTTGGCAATAATTAAACTACTAATTGCGGTTAAGGTATAGCCTTCTGGCCCAACCATTCTAGCGGAAACTTGTTGGCTATTTTCATTTGAAGCCATCCCCCAAATTAAGCTTTTTGCATTGGCACGCATTTCATCTGTAGGTCCAGCAGGCTTTTGTTTGATTTGTTTTTTTACATAGTTGCGAACAAAACTCGTGCGTAAAATCCAATTATAAAAAAATTGCCATTTTAATAATTTAAATGTTTTTTCAGAAGCACCTGTATAGGTTTGAATATTATCAATTCCTGTAGTAAAAAATGCTGTTGATACATCTCCCCAAGGAATACTCATGACAAATAATTTTTTCATACCAAAATCAACCCACATGCCTTTCTTGCCTAAAGGTTCTTTAGTAATTTTTCCATTTACTCTTGCAGCACCACCTTCTCCCAAACCTTCTGCCATAGTCATAGCTGTTCCATGCGAATATTTACCGCCAATAGAAGCAAATGCTAATTCTAAATTTGTTGCATCGGGTAACAAATCTTTTAAATATTTAGCCATGCAATCGGTAGGTACTACGTCAAATCCTACACCAGGCATTAGCATCACACCTGCTGCTTTTGCTTTTTCGTTATAACGTTTAGCAGATTCAAAAACACCAATTTCACCAGTAATATCTATATAATGCGTGTTAGTAGCCAAACATGCATCAATCATTATTTTAGAAGTGAATTGAAAAGGGCCAGCAGCATGCAATACCAACGGCACTTCTAGCAGGGCGTTTTCTAAGGCGTGATTATCAAGCAAAGAAATAATTCGATAGTCAAGGCTTAATTCTTCTGATAATGCTTTAATAGATATATGATTCCTTCCTGCTAAAATGGGTACTAAGCCATATTGAGCAGCCATTGCAGCAATTAGTTTTCCAGTATAGCCATTGGCTCCATAAAGTAAGAATCGATTATTTTCCATATTGAAAAATACAAACAAAGTGCCGCATAAAAAAGTTTCGTTCTACTCAAGTTGAAAAACCAGATCAATCATATCATAAATATAAAAGCCGCCTCAATTGGGGTATTGAGACGACTTTATTAAAAACAAAAACCAACTTTTATTTTCTAAGCGTAATAAATCCCACTGATGTTTCTTTAGGGGCAGCAACCACTATATTTTTAATGGTAGAATCTAAATAGGGTGCAGTTGCATTGATATTCATTGAATAATTACCATCTTTCAAACCGCGAACACAGAAATAACCTTCAGGCGTTGGTAAGGCATAAGCAGTATCTGTATTATTATAAACAGTAATTACCGCTTTTGCGTCTCTTTGCGGAATAATTTTTCCTACAATGCTTGCAGAAGTTCTTTTGGTAAAAAAATGAAATACAGGACGCAAATAAAATACCCCATTTCTTTCTTGCACAATAGAACGTGCCACATCAAAATCTAACCATAATCGATTTTTTCCAGGAAGGTATTCGTCATACTCATGTCCTTGGGTTGCTATCAGTACATAGTTTGGCGCACCTACAGGAATACTTACTGGATAGGTTACACTGTCTTTCATAACAGAATTATTTGTACCAATTTCAATTTTAATTAATCGAATAGAACCTTTGGTAATATTAGATTCTGCTAATAAAGTATCAGTGCCATTACGAAGTTGCAATAGGTCGTAAATACCTGCTTTAATACCAAGGTCGTGCCATACAAAAGCCGAATCTCTTTTATGGTCATCAATTCCCATTCTGTTCCAATTACAACTGTCGTGATTACGCGTGTTTTTACTTGTGTCTACTAATACTTTAATTGATTTAATGTCTACTAAAACTTTGTCGAACAAGCCTGGGCCATCGGTTAAATACAATGCCAACGATTGTTGACCTGGTGCCGATTCTACTGAAGCAGATTTATTACAAGCTGTTACAAATAGGGCAACAGCAATAGCCATGATACTGGCAAATGATAGGAGTTTTCTTGTTTTCATGTTAAAGGGTTTAAGTAGAATTACTCCATGTATTAAATTGAATGATTAAATGCTTTGTTCTGATATAGATGCTTTGAGTTGTTTAAATGTTTACTAATAGATTGTTAAAGGAGATTGGTTATTTATGTTAAAATAATTTAACGATTTTTTGCCTACTAATTATGCTTAACAAGTAAATACGAATCTGCGTATCTTAGTAAAAATTTATACATGCAAAAACTGATTGTATTATTGGTGCTTTTACAAAGTACCTTAATTGTATCTGCTCAAAATTTATCCATTACAGAAAAGAAAATTGTAACCTATATAAATACCCACCTACCCGAAGCAGAAAAATTATTAATAGAAACGGTGAACATCAATAGTGGCACTTTAAATATTGCTGGCGTAAAAAAAGTAGGTGAAATATTTGGCAAAGAATTAGAAAAAGCCGGATTTACTACTGAGTGGATAAATCTACCCGATTCATTACACAGGGCCGGTCATTTAGTAGCCACACACAAAGGCAAGAAAGGAAAGCGCCTATTTATTATTGGACATTTAGATACTGTTTTTGAATTAGATATGCCTTTTACAAAGTACACAAAACTAAACGACTCCACAGCCACCGGACAGGGCGTTAATGATATGAAAGGAGGCGATATTATTGCAATACTAGCTTTACAAGCACTTGCATCAGAAGGCTTATTAAATGACGCAGATATCACGGTTTATTTTACGGGAGATGAAGAGAAATCAGGTGTTCCCACTAAAGTGAGTAGAAAGGATTTTATTGAACGTGCAAAAACAGCAGAAGTGGCACTAGGTTTTGAGGGAGCAAATGGATTGCAATCTGTTGCTACAGCCCACAGAGGTTCGAGTAATTGGATACTAAATGTTACCGCAAAAACCGGACACTCCGCAGGCGTTTTTACAACTAATGCTGGTTATGGTGCTATTTTTGAATCTGCTAGAATTTTAAATAGTTTTAGAGAAAATTTAAGTACAGAAAAATATTTAACCTTCAACCCAGGGATTATTATTGGTGGATCAGAAATGAATTATAATGCTACAAAAGCAAGAGGAGAAGCACTAGGTAAAACCAATATTATTTCACCTGCAGTAACTGTTACAGGCGATTTGCGTTTTTTAACTGAGCAACAAAAAAATTCTGCCAGAGAAAAAATGAAAGCCATAGTAGCACAGCATTTAACAGGAACGAAAGCAGAAATTATTTTCTCTGATGGTATTCCTTCAATGGAACCAACTGTAGGTAACGAAAAATTACTAAACATCATTAGTGGTGTTACAAAAGATATGGGAATAGGGCCTACTACTGCAGGAGATCCTGGTGCAAGAGGCGCTGGAGACATTTCATATATTGCAAAATACCTAGATTGTATTGATGGACTAGGTGCATCAGGAAAAGGTGCACATGCCCCAGGAGAAACTATTAACTTAAAAGAACTACCTTTCTTGTCTCAAAGAGCTGCTTTATTAATCTATCGTTTAACCCAAATGAACCCATAAAAATGAAAAAACTATTATCCCTTTTCACAAGCATTTGCTTGCTTTCAACTTGTTTTGCGTTTAGCTCAAAACCCAAACCAGCGTATTATCAAATCACTGTATATCATTTTAAAAATGAGGCACAAATTAAAAATGTAGATGCTTATTTACAAGCTGCTTATATTCCTGCATTACACAGAGCCGGTGTTTCAAAAGTGGGCGTATTTAAACCACTAGCAAACGATACTGCCGCAGATAAAAGATTATATGTTTTTATTCCATTAAAGAGCATGACACAAGTAGAAAAAATGGATGTAGCTATTTGGAAAGATGAACAGTTTTTAACAGATGGAGCCGATTATCTTAATACCAGTTTCGATAAAACGAATTTCGTTCGTAAAGAAGCCATTATTTTAAAAGCATTCGATAAAATGCTTGATTTTAAAGAACCGAATTTAACAGGAACTGCAGCAGAAAAAATTTATGAACTACGCAGTTACGAAGGTCCTACAGAAAAAATGTATCGTAAAAAAGTGTCTATGTTTAATGATGGCGGCGAAGTTGCCTTGTTCATTCGATTAAATTTTAATGCTGTTTTCTATGGTACTGTAATTGCCGGAAGTAGAATGCCTAATTTAATGTATATGACTAGTTTTAATAGCAAAGAAGATCGCGATGCACATTGGGGTGTATTCAAAGTAGATCCAGAATGGAAGAAATTATCTGCCATGCCAGAGTACTTAAATACTGTGTCAAAATCAGATATTATTTTAATGCACGCTACTAATTATTCTGAACTTTAATTGATTAGCATACCAATAAAAAATGGCTGTTTCAAACAAATGAAACAGCCATTTTTATTTATAGCTAATTAAGTACTACTTAATTGTTTCTTCATTTCTAAACACCACTACCCCATCAAACACGTCTACCAATACTGTTGAATTTTTATTGATTTCTCCTGCAAGTATTTTTTTACTCAATGAATTAACTAGCAATTTTTGAATAAGTCGTTTTAAAGGTCTTGCACCAAATTGTGGATCAAAGCCTTGGTCTGCTAAAAACTCCAATAAGTAATCACTGTAGGTTAACTGTATACCATTATCAGCAACCATTCTACGAAGTCCTTCTAATTGAATTTTTACTATACCCATAATTTGTGTTTTCAATAAAGGTTGGAACATGATAATTTCATCCACCCTATTTAAAAACTCAGGCCTTACTGTTGCACGCAACAAGTTCATTACTTCTACTTTGGTTTTTTCAATTACGCTTTCAACATTACTTTCATCTATCAATTCAAATGCGTCTTGAATAATATGGCTTCCTATATTACTTGTCATAATAATGATGGTGTTTTTAAAATTAACCACCCTTCCTTTATTATCGGTTAAGCGTCCATCATCTAATACTTGCAATAAAATATTCCAAACATCTGGGTGGGCTTTTTCAATTTCGTCTAAAAGTACCACGCTATAAGGTTTGCGTCTGACTGCTTCAGTTAATTGTCCGCCTTCGTCGTAACCCACATAACCTGGAGGGGCTCCTACCAAACGAGAAACGGTATGTTTTTCTTGGTACTCGCTCATATCTATACGTGTCATCATACTTTCGTCGTCGAACAAGTATTCCGCCAAGGCTTTTGCTAACTCTGTTTTACCAACCCCAGTTGTACCCAAAAATATAAAGGAACCAATGGGTTTTTTAGGATCCTGTAATCCTGCCCTACTGCGCCTAATAGCATCTGAAACTGCTGCTATTGCTTCTTCTTGACCTATTACTCTTTGGTGTAATTCTTCTTCTAAATGCAATAATTTTTCGCGATCACTTTGCATCATTTTTGCAACAGGTATACCAGTAGCTTTTGCAATGTTTTCTGCAATATCTTCTGCATCTACTTCTTCTTTCATTAAACGCTTACTATGCGAGCTTAAAGTAGTTAGTTGCAGGGTTGCTTCTGCCATCACTAATTCTTGGTCTTTTATTTTACCATACCTTATTTCAGCTACTTTACCATAGTCTCCATTTCTCTCTGCCTGATCTGCTTCTAATTTTAAACTTTCAATACTGGCTTTGGTATTTTGTATTTTTTCTACCACCTCTTTCTCTTCATTCCATTTTGCTTTTAAAGTATCTCGCTCAACACTTAAATTACTAATTTCAATATTTAATTCTTTTAATAAAGACTCGTCTTTTTCTCTTTTAATAGCCTCCCGCTCAATTTCAAGTTGTCGAATTTGACGTTCTAATTTGTCTAATTCTTCTGGCATTGAATTCATTTCTAAGCGAAGTTTGGCAGCACTTTCATCAATTAAGTCAATGGCTTTGTCTGGTAAAAAACGATCGGTGATATACCTGCTAGATAATTCTACCGCTGCAATAATTGCCTCGTCTTTAATACGAACGTGGTGGTGCGTTTCGTAACGATCTTTTAATCCACGTAAAATAGAAATAGCATCCTCTAAACTAGGTTCGTTAATCATTACTTTTTGAAAACGACGTTCCAGTGCTTTGTCTTTTTCAAAATATTTTTGATACTCGTTTAGTGTTGTTGCACCAATAGCGCGAAGTTCGCCTCGAGCTAGTGCAGGCTTTAAAATATTAGCAGCATCCATTGCGCCTTCACCACCGCCAGCACCAATCAGGGTATGTATTTCATCAATAAATAAAATGATTTCTCCCTCGCTATTGGCTACTTCTTTTACTACCCCTTTTAATCTTTCTTCAAATTCACCTTTGTATTTGGCGCCAGCAATTAATTGGCCCATATCTAAGGCAAAAATTATTTTTGATTTTAAATTTTCTGGAACATCTCCATTAATGATGCGCATGGCCAATCCTTCTACAATAGCTGTTTTACCAACTCCTGGTTCTCCTACTAAAATTGGATTGTTTTTGCTGCGGCGTGTAAGGATATGTAAGGTTCTGCGAATTTCTTCATCGCGTCCTATCACAGGATCTAATTTTCCCTGACGTGCCATATCATTGAGGTTCTTGGCAAATTTGTTCAGGTTGTTTAATTGCATTTCTTGGGTTTGCGATTTAATAGAATCACCTTTACGTAAATCTTTAATAGCAGTAATTAAGCCTTTCTCTGTAACCCCGGCTGCTTTTAATGTTTTAGACGCATCGTCGTTAGATTGAACTAAACCCAACAACAAATGCTCGGTGCTAATAAATTCGTCATTGAACTCCTTCAATACATTGTTGGCTTTAAGCATTGCATTGCTTAAATCTCTGCTGATGTTTTGAGCCGGTTCGCCAGAGCCAATTTTTGGTAACTTGGCAATAGCTTCGTCCATTTTTGATTCCACAAAACTGATGTTTACGTTGTTGCGTTTTAATAAAAATGCAACCGGACTATCTACATCAGATAGTAGGACCTTTAATAAGTGATTCGTTTCTATGTTTGGATTACCATTACTAAAAGCTAACTGTTGAGCAGCCTGAATGGTTTCTTGCGCTTTGATGGTGTAATTACTTAAATTCATAATAAATCCTCCTGTTTTAATAAAGAACTGATTTAACAAACCTGTATGAATCTTCCTATTTAGTTTCGTTTGGAAGTAGTAAATTAGATGCAAATATCATTCTAATCTTTCATAAGCCTTTGAGGGATTTTTAAATCGGAAAATATGTCTGAAAAAAATAAAATAAACTGCGTAAAAGTCAGTGCAGTATTGGTTTTACTGCTATTCTTTCAGTTGGCTAATGCGCAATATAATTTTAGCGAACTCGATCAAAAATTCAGTTCTGCAAAAAAAGAACTTGGCAATAACGCCATTGCCATGATTTATAAAGATGGAAAAATTATTTATCAAAATAAATTGGGTGAGTTTACCGCAAAAACCCAAGCCCCCATTGCTTTTTGTAGCAAATGGTTAACTACCGCATTGGTGTTAAACTTAGTTGACCAAGGTAAACTTTCTTTAGACGATAAAGTGAGCAAATACATTCCCCTATTTTCAAAATACTCTAAAGGATATATTACCATTAGAGATTGTTTATCTGATATGACAGGTTTAGAATCAGAAGCAACGGGCATTAAAAAAATATTTAGCAAAACACAGTACAAATCACTAGAAGAAGCAGTGACTGATTATGCGATGAAAAAAGAAATAATTTCTAATCCTGGTCTTGAATTTAGATATGGAATCATTGGAATGGATATTGCAGCAAGAGTTGTTGAAATAGTTGGCAAGAGAGGATTTGAACAACAAATGCAAGAACGTATTACAAGACCAATGTTAATGCGTGCTACAAGTTTTTCTAGTTTAGACGGCGCAGTTGATCCAGCTGCTGGAGCTTTATCAAGCGCAAATGACTACATGAGTTTTTTATCCATGATTTTAAACAAAGGAGTTTTCAATGGTAAAATAATATTATCTGAAAAATCCATCAATGAAATGCATGTTTTAAGAACCAATTCAAGCATTATAAAATACGCACCTAAAACTACTGAAGGATTTAATTATGGACTAGGCGAATGGATTCAAGAAACAGATGTAATTGGAAAAGCAACTGTAATTAGTTGCCCAAGTTTAACTGGTACATGGCCTATTATTGACTTGTGCAGGGGATATGGATTTATCCTTTTTACAAATAACTTAAAAGAAAGTAACAGAGAACTGGTTTTTGCTATGAAAGCATTGATAGAACAACAGATTCCTAATAACTGCAAATAGTTTGTTTACCTTGCTTCCATCAACAATCAGTTATGAGTAATAAAAAAAATATTACTGAAGGCGTATTTAGTGCCTACGAACACAAATCGCAAGCTATTGCATCGCAAAAGGTTTTTATTAAAAGGGTATACAAAAATACCCTATTAGCTTCAGGCATATTGAGTTTTTGCCTACTAATAGGTATTGTTGGATATAAATATTTAGGACAAATGGATTGGATAGATGCGCTACACAATGCCTCTATGATTTTGAGTGGAATGGGTCCGGTAATTGAAATAAAAACCACTTCAGGAAAACTATTCTCTTCTTTCTATGCTATTTTTAGTGGCGTAGCATTCATTACAAATTTTGGTGTTTTAATTGCCCCATTGGCACATCGATTCTTTCATATGTTGCATGCCGAAGATATTGATGAATAGTTTTAATTTTTAACCATTGAATTTAATAGAAAAAAATACTGCTATAGTAAAAAAAGCCGCAAGCGAATTAGGTTTCTCTTTTTGTGGTATAGCACAAGCAGTGCAATTAGACGAAGATGCCCGACGTTTAGAAGCCTGGCTCAATCAGCAAAAACAAGGAAAAATGCAATACCTCGAAAATCATTTCGACCTACGCATTGATCCAAGAAAATTAGTTCTAGGGGCAAAATCGGTGATTACAGTTTTGCAAAATTATTTTCCAGACCAAGCACAACAACCAGACACACCAAATATTTCTAAATATGCTTTTGGCAAAGACTACCACGAAATTATAAGAGCAAAACTAAAAACCTTTCTACTATATTTAAACCAACAAATTGGCGAAATAAATGGTCGTGGTTTTGTAGACTCTGCACCAGTTCTTGAACGTGCATGGGCTGTTAAAACTGGCGCAGGTTGGATTGGTAAAAACGGCAACTTAATAAACAAACAATCTGGCTCCTTTTATTTTATTGCTACTCTCATTGTTGATATTGAGCTCCGCTACGACGACCCATTTATAAAAGACTACTGTGGCAGTTGCAAAAAATGTATTGAAGCCTGCCCAACCGATGCCATTCAAAACAACAAAGTAATTGACGGAAGTAAATGTATTAGTTATTTTACTATAGAATTAAAAGACGCAATTATTCCAACAGAAATGAAAGGCAAATTTAACAACTGGCTTTTTGGTTGTGATATTTGTCAAGACATTTGTCCTTGGAATCGGTTTAGCAAATCACACCAAGAATTAGCATTTACACCCATTCCAGAAATTCTTAACCTTAGTACTCAAGAATGGGAAGCGATGAGTGAAGAAGCTTTTGCAACAATATTCAAAGAGTCTCCGCTCAAACGGAGCAAGTACGCTGGGATTCAAAGGAATTTGAAGTTTATCAGTTTAGAATAATTAGTAGGTTAATCACTCAATAATCTACTGCGGAATTTTAGTAAACACCGGCTGATTTTCTGCCAAATGTTTTAAGTTTAATAAATTTTGTTCCATCATTGGACCCAAAATTTTATCATTCATAAATGACCCTAATTTCTCCCAAGGATACCAATTTAAGTGTTGTTCAAATTGCCATTGAACAGTTGTAATGGTGCTATTAGGACGAGTAATAAATCGAATAGTGCTTAGTTGATATGATTTAGCACTTGTAGTCCATCCTGTAACAACGGTAGTATCAGTAATAGTATTAATAGTAACAGTTGATGCACCAAGTTGCGCTTCTTTAGCAGACTTAATGGATACGCTTTTTGATTGCATGCCATTAATCCAATTAATCCATTGGTTTAAGTCTGACACACGATATTTTATAGAATCAACTGGTGCGCTGATATCTACTGCACGAGATACCAAAACCATAGAAGGCATTAAAATTGAAAAAAATAGCATCACAAAAAAAATACCTACTATACTAATCAAACCCAATTTTAAAAGTCGCATAATTATTCCCACTTAAATGTTTTAAAAGCAATACTATACACTATTACCGTCCAAATTCCTAGTATACCTATGTCTTGCCAACAACTTGTTAAACTAGCTCCTTCAAATGCAATATTTCGCATGGCATTATTGAAATGTGTTAACGGTAAAATTTTACAAATCGGTTGCAACCAACTTGGAAAAGCATCTATTGAAAAAAATGTACCCGCTAATAAAAACTGTGGCAAAGTAATAATATTGGCAAATGGCGGAATAGTACTTTCTGATTTGGCAATACTGCTTACGATAAATCCAAAACCCATAAATAATAGTAAGGATAAAAAACTCAATATCATTATATCAAAAAAAGTTTCAAACCCATGTACCAGTGTAAAGTGAAAAGCAAAATGTCCTACCAAAATGATAATAATGGCAGTAAGCATTTGAAAGATTACCCTACTAAGCGCTTCACCCAAAACAATATATCCTCTTCGAATAGGCGTTGCATAAAACCGTTTTAAAACAAGTTGTTGACGGAGGTTGAAAAATAAAAATGCCACGCCAAAAACGCCAGAACTTAGTAATGAAAAACCAAGTTGTCCGGGCAGAATAAAATCAATGGTTCTATACACCCTTCCTGGAATTTTTTGCACCGTTTTACTAATAGCCGCAATGGATGGTGTATTAGTAAACGCTTGTTGATTTATTCCTGCAATAACTGCATTTAAAATAGACTGTAAAACTTGGATATTTTGGGGATTGACTGCTTCGGAACTAGTTAAATCAATGGTATACAAAGGGTTTGTTAGACCAGTCTTTTTAATTAATACAATAGCGGTTATTCTACCTTTTTCTAAATCCTCTTGTAGTTCAACCCCAGTTTTTTTAACCACAGTAATTCCTGCAATACCCTTAATACTTGTATAGATAGGATTAGTGGTATCTGTTTTACTATCAAATGCAATATTTACCGAAACCTTACCACCGCTTCCAACAAAACCAAATACTAAAATAAAAACCAACGGAAATGCAATACTAAAAACCACCGCAGAAGGACTTCTAAAAATAGCTTTTAAGCTTGCTTTTGTAATGGCAAACATGGCCCTTGTTTGGCTATAACTTCCTTTCATTTAATGTTATTCTAACAGTGAAAAAACTAAAGCTTATTAATTTGTGTCTACCATAAATGGCAAACGACTCTGTGGCTCTCCAATTGTTTTTTTCAATTGTTTTACCTGCTGCAATATTTTGTATTCTTTCTCTCCTATTTCTTCTTTTATTAAGTTGGTTTTTACAGATTTTTTATAATTCTCTAATAACTCCTCAATCATACTTTTCTTTTCAGGATATTCCTTAATTCTATAACTAGAAAGTTTGGCCATTTTAACCGCACAATCAATCGCATCTTGCATCGTACCAATTCTATCCACTAATCCAATACCCATTCCCCTAGTACCTGTCCAAACGCGGCCCTGGGCAATACTATCTACATAATCCATGTTTTTTTTACGTCCATTTGCTACACGAGATTTGAAGGTATGGTAAATAGAATCAACGCTGTTTTGAACAAAGCGTTTTTCAGTTTCATTTAATGGTCTATCAGTACCTCCCATATCTGCATAAGGTGCCGTTTTTACGCCATCAAAACTAATTCCTAATTTATTTTTAAAGAAGGATTGAAAATTTGGTATAATACTAAATACACCAATAGATCCTGTAATTGTATTGGCATTTGCAAAAACAGAATCTGCATTACAAGCAATATAATAACCACCGGATGCAGCTACATCGCCCATACTTACAATAACAGGTTTTACTTTTTTAGTTAACGAAATTTCACGCCAAATTACATCGCTAGCAAGAGAGCTACCACCAGGAGAATTTACACGAAATACAATTGCTTTAATATCATCGTCTAATCGTAATTTTTGTAGTAAAGCCCTAAATGCATCACTACCTACAGATTCATTGTCTCCTTTGCCTCCAACAATATCGCCTGCAGCATAAACCACTGCTATTTTTTTGTCGCCATCTTGTTTAAAACTTGATGCTTTTGCATAGTCGCTGAAGTGTACAAAATTTATTTTTGCATTTGCTTCGTTTAATAATCGACGATTTATTTCTGCTTTTAATTCATCGTCGTATTTTAAACCATCTAATAATTCATTTACCACTGCATCATGTGCAGTTTGAATCGCTCCTGCCACTGCCAGTTGACGCAGTTTTGCAGAATCCAATTGACGTGTTACTGCAATTGATTGTAAAAATTGTGCATACAAATCGCCCATCCAAACACTGGTTTGTAAACGATTCGCATCCGACATTTGCGTGGCGCGTAATGGCTCGGTAGCACTTTTAAATTTACCTGCATAAAATATTTGAGGCTGGATTTCTAATTTATCCAACAAACCTTTTAAATACATCATGTTCGATGAAAAACCATCAAACTCTAATCCACCTTGCGGATGGCAATAAATTTTATTAGCAGCACTTCCTATATAATATCCTTTTTGAGAAATAGTTTCTCCGTATGCCAACACAAATTTTTTGCTGCGTTTAAAATCAACAATGGCTTTTCGAAGTTCTTCACTGGCTGCATAACCATTGGCATTATTGGAACAAGCAATATAAATACCTTTAATAGCAGAATCTGATTTTGCATGTTGAATCATTCTAATCACATCATACAAACTTGGGGCATCTACTGCTTCTCCACCAGTAAATAGGGCTAAAGGATTGTCGATAGATTGTTCTTTAAAAGCACTTGATAGGTCTAAAAACAATACCCCTTTTACACCAATATCAGGTTTATCTGAAGATGCTGCCGAAGCAACAATTCCAATAATAATAAACACACCCAGAACAGTAAAAACAACCATGGCCAACAAGGTTGCAAAAAATGATTTGAAAAAGCTTCTCATAAAATTATTATCTACTTAATTGAAATTAAAGATATTTGAACCTTATTAGTATTAATCAATTATGAATTTAGCGTATTTGCTGATAGGCGGTAACCTTGGTAACAGATATGCTAATCTGCAAAATGCCCTCCATCAAATTGAAAAAGTCTGCGGAAAGATTCTGGAATTATCTGCAATATACGAAACTGCTGCTTGGGGACTCACCAATCAACCATCATTTTATAACCAAGCGGTAATCATTGAAACAAATTTAACGCCCAAATCGTTGATGGAACAACTGTTATCTATTGAAACCAATATGGGGCGGATAAGAAGCATTAAACTCGGACCACGTATCATTGACCTAGACATTCTATTAATTGACCAATTAATTTTAAATACAGAACTGCTAACTTTGCCACACCCTTCAATGGTGCAAAGGCGTTTTGCCCTCATGCCACTTGCCGAAATAGCCCCAAATTTGGAACACCCTATTTTACAAAAAACGATCCAAGAACTTTTACTATTTTGTGTTGATCAGCTCGATGTGCAAAAATTGTAGCGCATTACATACCATAGGCACTTATTTTTGTTACAATACGACCATCTAGTATGAAGCATCAGTTTATTACAATTGAAGGAAATATAGGCGCAGGTAAAACAACGCTAACCAATTTATTGGCTAAGCATTATAATGCACGCATCATATTAGAAGCGTTTGCAGAAAATCCATTTCTATCTAAATTTTACGAAAACCCATCACAATATGCGTTTCCGGTAGAATTATTTTTTATGGCTGAACGTTACAAACAATTAAAAGATACTTTACACACCAACGACCTTTTTCAAAGCGTTACAATAGCTGATTATCTTTTTACAAAATGTTTGTTGTTTGCTAAAGTAAATTTACCCGAAGAAGAGTTCCATTTATACCAAAAATTATTCGATATTATTCACCAACAAATAATTTTTCCGGATATTTTGATATACTTACATGCACCAATAAATAAGTTGCAAGCAAATATTAAAAAAAGGAATCGCTCTTATGAACAAGCCATTCCAGATGCTTATTTATTTAACTTACAAGAAACCTATACCAATTATATCAAACAACACAATGTCAAAACAATATTCATTGATGCTTCTAACGCAGATTTTGTAGGAAATGAAAAACATTTACAAGTAGTAATTGACGTATTAGACAAAGACTTTGAAAACGGTCAATATTATTTTAGCTTGCCTTAAAATTTTAGAGAAACCCTATTTATGGATACCATACAAAAAACGAATGATCCTGTAGCTGCCATGCGTATTGCTGAATTTCGTAATTTAATGCTCGGGCGTTTTTTGTTTATTATGGGATTACGCATGATGGGCACTTTGGTTGGATGGTGGGTATACGAATTAACCAATGATCCTTTTGCTATAGGTTTAATAGGATTAAGTGAAGTAATTCCTGCCGTTTCACTTTCTTTATATGCAGGACATATTATTGACATTAGCGAAAAAAGAAAACTACTATTAACTGGTGTATTTTTATACTTAGTATGTGCCATATTATTATTAATGCTCTCTACACATATTAGTTCTACTATTTTAAGTAAGCATTGGATTGTATTTAGCATTTACATTATTATCTTTTTCACTGGCATTATCAGATCCTTTACAGGTCCAAGTTTTGGAACGATGTTAGCATCTATTGTTCCCAAAAATTTATTGCAAAATGCCACCACTTGGAGTCAAGGAATTTGGTTGAGCGCTTCTGTAATAGGCCATGCTTCTGTTGGATTTTTTATTGCAGGCATAGGTAATACCAACTCATTAGGTATTATTGTTTGTTTAGTTTTTATTGGATTTGCTTTTATGTGGCGCATTAAATCTAAGCCTGCATTAAAAGAAGCCGGCGAACAAAAAACACTAGAAAGTGTAAAAGAAGGCATTCGATTTGTATTCAAAACAAAAGAAGTATTAGGTGCACTAACACTCGACCTTTTTGCCGTATTATTTGGTGGTGCAGTTGCAATGATTCCAGTATTTGCAAAAGATATTTTAAAAGTGGGCGCCATTGGATTTGGATGGCTGAATGCCGCATCAGATATAGGTTCTATACTAGTAGTAATTTTACTTACGGTTTTCCCTTTAAATAAAAAACAAGGGCGAAAATTATTTTTTGCTATTGGCGGATTTGGTATTTGCATGATTATATTTGCACTGTCTAAATCTTTTTGGCTTTCTTTTGCAGCATTATTACTGAGCGGATTTTTAGATGGAATTAGTGTAGTGATTCGCGGTACGATTATCCAATTAAAAACACCCGATAATATGCGCGGTAGGGTTATGAGTGTTAACTCTATGTTTATTAATAGCAGTAATGAATTGGGGCAATTTGAAAGTGGTATTGCTGCTAAATTATTAGGCGTAGTTCCCTCCGTTTTATTTGGGGGATGCATGACTATTTTTGTTGTAGCTACTACTTGGTTTAAAGCGCCTGCATTAAAAAAGATGGAATATTAAAATGCTATTATTTAAGGTTAGCCAATAATCCTTCCAAAACAAAATAAACCGCTGGGCAAAAACTAGAATTTTTAATAGTAATCACTGGTTTTTTTAACAACACATCTTCGTCGGTATAAGGAAAACGGTGGCAATCAGTTGGCCTCTCTTTGTAAATAGAACAAAAATTATCGGCGCCTAAAAAAGGACATGGCGATGTTTTGGTTACATAATCACCATCGGTGTCCATGGTTAAATAAGTATCTATAAATACGGTCTCTTTAATACGCAGGTACTTACTAATACGCTTAATATCAGGCATTTTAAACCTGGGTGAATAGTTTTTACAGCAATTAGCGCATTGCAAACAATCAATTTTTTCAAAAGCGGCATCATGCAGTTCGGGTAAAAGCTTTAAAACCTTGTTTTTATCGGCTTTTTGCAAGAGGTATTTGTATTGTTTTTGGTGTTCCTCACTCCTTTTCTCCCAACTGTCTAATTTAATATCCGGAATCATCTAAAAATCTTTTTTTTATAGTGCAAGTTAGGCCCTTCAATACAAAACAAACAATTTCTTAACACTACCTAAGAATCCCAATGCTTCCACTTAACTTTGCGGCGTTAAAATCTTACAAGATTAATCGTCTATTTAACTGGTAAATCTGGAACTATCTATGAGCCTATTTCAACAACAATCGAACGAATTTCATGGCAGGCATATTGGCCCAAATGCAAAAGACACTAAATTAATGCTCCAAACCATTGGGGTAAATAGTTTAGAGGAACTCATTAGCAAAACAATTCCTGATTCAATTCGAATCAAAGAACCGCTTGATATTCCTGCAGCCGTTGGTGAGTATGAATACCTAAGTGATCTCAAAGCAGTAGCGGCGAAAAATAAGTTATATAAAACCCATATAGGACAAGGCTATTATGGCACCATTACGCCAAGCGTTATTCTCCGAAATATTTTTGAGAATCCAGGATGGTATACTCAATACACCCCTTACCAAGCAGAGATTGCACAAGGGCGTTTAGAAAGTTTGTTGAATTTTCAAACAATGGTTACAGACCTTACTGGTATGTCTATTGCGAATGCTTCTTTATTAGACGAAGCAACTGCAGCAGCAGAAGCAATGGCTATGATTTTTAATCAGGTTAACAAAACAGACCATATCACCAAACCAAAACTATTTGTTGATGAAAATGTATTTCCTCAAACCATTGATGTGTTATGTACAAGGGCACAACCAATTGGTATTGAAATAGTGGTAGGTGATTTTAAAACTGCTAGTATTGACGAAACTTATTTTGGTGCATTATTACAATATCCAAATAACCTAGGCGCTATTGAAGACTATCGTTCATTTAACGAAAGTATTCATGCAGCTGGTGGACATGTTATAATGGCAACAGATTTATTAGCCTTAACACTTTTAACACCTCCGGGCGAATTAGGTGCAGATATTGCAGTAGGAAGTGCACAAAGATTTGGCGTACCAATGGGATTTGGCGGACCACATGCCGCATTCTTTGCAACAAAAGATGCATTTAAAAGAGGCATGCCAGGCCGATTAATTGGTGTGAGTATTGATGCGCAAGGTAATCGTGCACTCCGTATGGCTTTGCAAACAAGAGAGCAACACATTAAACGCGAAAAAGCAACTTCAAATATTTGTACGGCACAAGCATTGCTTGCAAATATGGCTGCTATGTATGCTGTTTACCATGGACCAGTAGGATTAAAAAATATTGCTACACGTATTAGTGAATTAACGCAAAGTTTAACACAAGCACTTACAGTATTAGGCTTTCCAACTGTTTACAACACTTATTTCGATACCATTACTATTCAAGCAAATGCTGCAACAATACAACCCATTGCAGAAGCTGCGGGAATTAATTTACGTTATACCAATGCCGATCAAATTAGTATTAGTATAGATGAAACTAGTTCTCAAAAAGACGTGTTAGATATTGTGTATGTATTTGCACAATCAAAAGGATTAGACGAAGCTACCATTGAGTTTGATAACGATTTAAGCTTAACAAATATTCCAGCTTTTGCTAACAGACATTCAAGTTATTTAACACATCCTGTTTTTAATACCCATCATAGCGAAAGTCAAATGATGCGTTATATTAAGCAACTTGAAAACAAAGATTTATCGCTTAATACTAGTATGATTAGTTTGGGAAGTTGCACCATGAAATTAAATGCAGCAACAGAAATGATACCAGTAAGTTGGCCAGAGTTTGGAAGTTTACATCCATTCATTCCTACCAATCAGAGTTTAGGCTACCAACAAATTATTCAAGAGTTAAATGATTATCTGTGCAAAATTACCGGCTTTACTGCTTGTAGTTTACAGCCTAATAGTGGTGCGCAAGGAGAGTATGCCGGATTGTTAAGTATTCGCGCATACCACCAAGCTAGAAATGAAGACCACAGAAATTTGGTATTGATTCCAATTAGTGCACACGGCACTAACCCTGCAAGCGCAGTTATGGCAGGATTTAAAGTAGTAGTAGTTAAGTGCGATGAAGCTGGAAATATAGATATGGCCGATATAAAAGCAAAAGCAATCGAATACAAAGACACGCTTGGTGCTCTAATGATTACCTATCCTTCTACACACGGTGTATTTGAAGAAACCATTAAAGATATCTGTGCAACAATCCATGAAAATGGTGGCTTAGTATATATGGATGGCGCCAATATGAATGCACAAGTTGGATTAACAAGTCCGGGAATGATTGGTGCAGATGTTTGTCATTTAAATTTACACAAAACATTCGCTATCCCTCACGGTGGCGGTGGACCTGGCATGGGACCAATTTGTGTGAACGATAAATTGGCACCTTATTTACCAGGACATGTTACCAATACATCAACTACACATCATGCTGTAAGTGCTGCTGAATTTGGCTCTGCTAGTATTTTATTAATTAGTTATGCTTACATTAAAATGCTCGGAGCAGAAGGTGTAAAATTGGCTACTATGTATGCTATACTGAATGCCAATTATATGCGTGCACGATTAGAAAAATATTATAAAATTTTATACGCAGGAAATAATGGCACCTGTGCGCACGAATTTATTGTAGACCTCCGACCATTTAAACAAAGCGCAGGTATTGAAGCAGAAGATGTAGCTAAAAGATTGATTGATTATGGATTCCATGCACCAACAATGAGCTTTCCAGTTGCTGGTACCATTATGATTGAACCAACTGAAAGTGAAGACAAAGCAGAACTTGATCGTTTTTGCGATGCATTGATTGCTATTTACCACGAAATTCAAGCAATTGAAAATGGCACAATAGATAAACTAGATAATGCCTTAAAAAATGCACCACATACGCAAGCAGTTGTTTGTGCAGATGAATGGAAACATAGTTATAATAGACAAGTAGCTGCATTTCCGTTACCATATGTTGGCTTAAATAAATTTTGGCCTAGTGTTGCAAGAATCAATAATACGCATGGAGATAGAAATTTAATATGTACTTGCGAACCAATTTCGTCATACGAAGAAAATTAAATTTTAATACTTTCCGAAATAACGAAAAACGCTTATTCTTTCAAGAATAAGCGTTTTTCGTTAAAATATTAATTTTTCGTCAATTTTAGTAAAAAAATAGTATTCTAATATTAAATTAATAATTCACAAGTTTTGAACAATTTTTTTTATATAATTTGGGGCATATAAGCCCCCAAATATGTCATTACAAGTTTTACCACCCATTGAAATTACAGAGGTAATTTACGACAGGATGTATGTGAAAATCAATCACCCCGATTTGAGAAAAAGTTTATTAACTTACCGTATTTATAATTCATTAAATCAACCCATTAGAAAAGGAAGTTTTATTGGAGAATATATAGAGTTAAGTTTGGTACATATGCCAGATGGAGAATACAAAATTCAATTATGTCAACAAGAAGGGTCAGAATATTCTTTTGAGTTTTTAAAAAGAAGTAATGCATGATAAAAAAACACCAAATAGCAGTCCTATTTTTTCTGTTTGGTTTTTTTATCAATACACCAATCTATTCCCAAAAAAAATCATCGGTAAATAATATTGCAGTAGATAAAATTCTAGGTGCCGATATTTCTTTTTTACCTGAATTAGAAGCAAAGGGAAAAATATTTTACGACAATGGTATTGCCAAGGATGCGATTGTATTATTAAAAGAAAAAGGGTTCAATTATATTCGACTTAGAATTTTTGTAGACCCTGCTGCAGATAGTGGCTATTCTCCTAAAAAAGGTTTCTGCGATTTAGCACATACATTAGCAATGGCCAAACGCGTAAAAGCCACTGGCATGAAGCTTTTGCTAGACTTTCATTACAGCGATACTTGGGCCGATCCAGGAAAACAATTTAAGCCAGCTGCTTGGAAAAATTTGTCAATTAAAGCACTTGCAAATGCGGTAAAAAAACATACAACCGAAGTATTAACCGCTTTAAACAATCAACAAACTTTGCCCGATATGGTGCAGGTTGGCAATGAAATAAATCATGGAATTTTATGGCCCGATGGTAATGCAAAAAATTTCGATACACTTGCCAAATTAATTCAAGCAGGCATTACAGGCGTGAAAAAAGTTACTAAAAAAATTCCTATCATGCTCCATATTGCACTTGGTGGGCAAAACCAAGAATCCATTTATTTTTTAAACCAATTAGCGGCGAGACATATACAATTTGATATCATTGGGCAGTCTTATTATCCCCAGTGGCATGGCACGCTAGATGATTTAAAAAATAACCTAAATGATTTGGCCATTAAATACCCACAACCCATCATTGTAGTGGAGTATTCCGAGAAAAAATCTGCTGTAAATGAAATAGCATTTAGCATACCCAACAAACCCATAAAAGGTAGCTTTATTTGGGAACCTTTAAACACATGGGAAGCCCTATTTGACAAGCAAGGTAAAGCAACATCCTTTTTAGCTTTATACCCTGAATTTGCAAAAACCTATCTCCATTAAAATACCTTGTATTTGGTATTGTTTGGCATACAGAAACCATATAATTTGCCTGTTCTGTTCAATTCACATATATCTAGTTTATATAGAACAACAGCCAAGATTCTTTAATTTCAGTAATTTCGTTCAAATTAATTTCTTTATGTATCGTACTGCTTTAAGCATATTGTTAATCACCCTATTGGTTGCAACTGGCTGTACTGGCAGAAAATCCGGCTCATCTAAAGCCTATATTAAACCTCATATAGAGCAATCAGATCCAAATGCAAATAACACTACCACCTCGCCAATTGACAAAGCACAGTTTATTCCTTATAACCGCGAACTGCAAATGAAAATGCAGGCATTCAATATTGATTTTAGAAAGGTGCAAGTATATTTAGACCAAAAAATTGTTTTAACCAAAGCTATTGATAGCTCTAAAGCAGAAGTGGCATCTGGCGTATTGCGTATTATAAACAGTTCCATTATTGATGAAATAACCATCAATGCCTATACTCCAGGCATTATAGAGACGGTTGATATTGATGGAATAGTGATTAAGTTTGACCAAGGAGGCAGTTTGCGATTTGTACCAACTTCAGGACCAGATGCCGAAGACAATTATGTCATTGCAGGCAATAATTGGAGTGAAGGTTTGGTAGAAATTCAGTACGGTAAAAAAACCTATAAAGCCAGTTGTACAAAATGCCCAAGTATGGCATCTGTTCACCCTGTTATTAAACAAGCTGATATTGATAAAAAAGATAAGAAATCGAAAGTGTTACCCGGAATTAAAATTAATTAGTGCAGCATCACATCATTTCACTAAGCTCTAACCATTTCAATTCTTTTTCTTCGAGTAATTTATTAATGACAATTAGTCTATCACTTAACTTTTGTAATTCTTCGAAACCCAAATTTCCAAGGCTCATTTTTTCTGCAATGGTTTTTTTCTCTGCTTCTAAAATGGGCATTTCGGTTTCTAATATTTCAAATTCTCTTTTCTCTTTAAAAGATGGTTTTTTCTTTGTTGCAAGAGCAGCAGTTTCTTTAGTAATTGTAGCTTCTTCAATAGTTTGACCCTTGCTTTTATTAGATTCCAATACCTGCCATTTATTTTCTTTCTTTTCATTATCTTTAAGCCACAAACGATACTGGGTATAGTTTCCAGGAAAATCTCTCACTTCTCCATCGCCTTCAAAAACAAATAAGTGATCTACCAAACGATCCATAAAATATCTGTCATGCGATACTATCATTACACAGCCCTGAAAATCACTTAAAAAGCTTTCAAGTACTGCTAGTGTAGGCAAATCAAGGTCATTGGTAGGCTCGTCTAATATTAAAAAATTAGGATTGGTAAACAAAATGGTTAATAGTTGTAAACGTTTTCTTTCACCACCACTTAATGAAGACAAATAAGTGTATTGTTTATCTGGGGTGAACAAAAATAATTCTAAAAATTGTGCAGCACTTAAACTGCCCCCTTTTGCTAATGGAAAATTTTCGGCAAACGTTTTTACGTATTCAATTACACGCATATCTTCTTTAATCACCAAACCTTGTTGCGAAAAATTACCAAATACAATCGTATCTCCAACAACAATTTTTCCGCTATCGGCAGGTTCTATTTGCTGCAACACATTCATAAAAGTAGACTTCCCTACCCCATTCTTTCCAATAATACCAATGCGTTCGCCCTTGCTAAAATTGTATTCAAATGCTTTTAAAATTTGTTTATCGCCATAAGACTTGTACACTTTTTTCATCTCTACAATCTTACCACCAAGCCTACTCATTTTAACTTCAAGCAATAGCTGTGCATCTTCAATACGTTGTTTTGCTTTTGACTCTACTTCGTAAAAATTATCTTGCCTGCTTTTGCTTTTGGTCGTTCTAGCTTTTGGTTGCTTGCGCATCCATTCTAGTTCTTTGCGATAGGTATTTTTTGCTTTATCAATACTGGCTAATTCACTTTCAATTCTTGCTGCTTTTTTTTCTACGTAGTTTTCATAATTACCAGTGTACACATACATATTCTCCCTTTCTAGTTCCCAGATTTCTTCGCAAACCGCATCTAAAAAATAACGGTCGTGGGTAACTAATAATAAGGTGATATTTTCTTGGTTTAAATATTGCTCCAACCACTCAATCATTTCTACATCTAAATGGTTGGTAGGCTCATCCATCATTAATAAAGTATGTTGGTGCTCAAAGCCAATATCAATAAGGGTTTTAGCCAATGCAACGCGCTTACGTTGTCCGCCACTAAGTTCGCTAACCGGATTTTTTAAATGGTGCACATTTAGTTTGTCTAAAATCTGCTTCACTTTTGCTTCAAAATCCCAAGCATTTAAATCACTCATTTCGGCAATTGATTCGGCAATCATCATTCCATCTTCTTGCTCCATGGCATCTTCGTACTTTTTTATAGCCGTGATAACTGGATTATTTAAATGGAAGATATTTTCAAGTACGGTTTTGTGTTCTTCAAAATGAGGATCCTGTTCAAAAAGAGCTACAGTTACCCCTTTGTTCACCCAAGCTTTTCCTGAATCAGAAACTTCTTGACCAGCTAAAATGCGTAATAAAGTAGATTTACCAACGCCATTGCGGGCAATCAACGCTATTTTATCGCCTTCATTAATATGAAATGAAATATTGCTAAAAAGTGGATTAATGCCATAACTTTTGGTTAATCCTTCAACTGAAACATAATGCATGCTGCGAAGATAAGGCATAATAGGCAGGCTTAAAAACTAGAGACCTAGCTTAATAATCCTTGATGGTAAAAACTGCCATGAACTTTGTACTTTTACAGTTGTTATTCAACCTATATGAAGCAATTCGACGTTCCTATCAATTACAGAAGTCCTTTAATTACTGCGGTAAAACAATACCGTAAGCAACAAGACAAACTTAAAAAAGATGGTACCCCAACGCTTTTAGATTTGGGGAATATGCATATTTATTTGGCCCGACATTTTGGTTTTTGTTATGGTGTTGAAAATGCCATTGAAATTGCTTTTAAAACCATTGAAAATAACCCAGGAAAGCGTATTTTTTTGTTGAGTGAAATGATTCATAATCCACAAGTAAATGCCGACTTACAATCAATGGGGGTGCAGTTTTTACAAGACACTTATGGCAAGCAAGTAATATCATTCGATGAAATTACTTCTGATGATATTGTAGTAATCCCTGCATTTGGAACCACGCTAGCCATTGAAAAAATATTAGCAGAGAAAGGCATTGAAACAGCTAATTATAATACCACTTGCCCTTTTGTAGAAAAAGTATGGAACCGAAGCGAACAAATAGCAGAAAAAGGCTATAGCATTGTTATTCATGGCAAACCTCAGCACGAAGAAACACGTGCCACATTTTCTCATGCATCTGCTAGTACACCTACCATAGTGGTAAATGATATGGCCGAAACCATTGAGTTAGCAAAATTCATTACTGGCCAGCGCAATGCTACTGATTTTGCAGAAGCATTTAAAGGCCGCTTTTCAGAAGGATTTGATATAAATAAAAGCTTAATAAAATTTGGTGTAGTAAATCAAACAACACAATTAGCAACAGATACACAAGCTATTTCTGATTACTTAAAATCGGTAATGATTCACAAGTATCAATTAAGTAGCGAAACACTCGACCAACATTTTGCCGACACACGCGACACACTTTGTTATGCTACCAACGACAATCAAACTGCGGTAACAAGTATGTTAGATACCACAGCAGATTTAGCCATTGTAATAGGTGGATACAATAGTAGTAATACCTCACATTTAGTAGAGTTATGTGAAGCCAAATTACCTACCTATTTTATTGATAATCCCAATAAAATAATTAGTGCACAAGAGATCATTACTTGTAATTGGCAAACGAAAGAATTTACTAATATTACAAATTTCTTACCTACCAATGATACACCCATTAAAATACTCATTACCAGCGGAGCTAGTTGCCCAGATGCAGTTGTAGAAGCTGTAATTAAAAAATTGGCTTCTGTTGTTGGTAGTGATTTTCACGCATTTCTTCAAGATCATCCATTTTAGGTCCTTGCTGAATTTTACGCCAATCAATAGTACGATGGTATTTAAGCATTGATTTATTTGCATCAAAAACCCTCGAGTCATTTAGTT
>Ga0304728_1000043_pt1 | contig 95119 bp, 107 predicted proteins | sample C_130625_MF_Meta_FD_190476 | JGI IMG/M metagenome (GOLD analysis project Ga0304728, IMG submission 190476) | Freshwater microbial communities from Lake Croche, Canada to study carbon cycling - C_130625_MF_MetaG (v2) (version 2) | ecosystem: Environmental > Aquatic > Freshwater > Lake | place... | reverse complement strand
TACGCTATGAATTATTCAAAATTTGACATATCTTTGGCACCAATTAAAAATCATATATTCAATAGAATGAAATCTCAATTAAAAGTTATTGAAGCGGGGTTTTACAAAAAAGCTTTAATTGCTTCTGAGATTGGTCCTTACACGATTGATTTAGTTCATTGTTTAAAAAACGGTGAGTTTAACGATAACGGTAACGCTATTTTAATACCTGAGTCAAGAAACCATAGTGATTGGTCTAAATCAGTTAAAAAATTAGTTCAAAACCCACATATGATTAAAGAACTTGGGGAGAGATTATACAATACCGTTAAGGACAAGTATGACCTTAATGTGGTTACAAAAAATCGTAGAGATTTTTATTTATCCTTAATTAAGTAATATTATTTAAATCGTAATATTTATTATTATGGAAACAATAATTTACACATTAAGTAATGAATATGGTATAAGATATATTGGTAAAACTATAAATCTTAAAAAAAGATATGATTCACATATAAATGAATCCTCATTAAAAAGAACACATAAAGAAAAATGGATTAATAAAACATTAACTAATGGTGGAAAAATTATTATGGAAATTTTAGACATTTGCGACGAAAAAGAATCTGATTTTATAGAAATTTATTGGATTTCACAATTCAAAACTTGGGGGTTTAATTTAGTTAATTTAACTTCCGGTGGAGATGGTGGGTCTTCAATGAAGGGAAGAAAACTTTCTGACGAAACAAAATTAAAAATGTCTGAATCGGCTAAAAATAGAGGTCTTACAATTGGTGGGTGGAATAAAGGGATTAAAATGTCCGATGATTTCAGGAAAAAAATTAGTCAAATTAGTAAAGGTCGGATTGTTAGTAATGAAACCAAACAAAAAATTAGTGAATCGAATAAAGGAAAAAAAAAGAAACCAATGTCGGATGAAACTAAATTAAAAATTTCTGAAAAAAAGAAAGGGTTAGTATCACCTAATAAAGGAAACAAATATAGTGATGAGAGAAAATTACAAATGTCGTTATCTAGATTAGGTATTAAACGAAATGATAATGTTAAAAAAATACTCTCTGAATGTAAAAAAATTATTTGGGTAATAAAAACCCCTAATGGTGAAATAGTTGAATTTTTAGGATATAATTCTTTTAAGAAATTTGTGTTAGATAACTCTTTAAATGTTAGTGTTACAACTTTAAAGGCTTATGGAAAAAATAAAGGATGGGAAATAATTAATAAAATAAAAAAATGATAAAAATACCCTTAACAAAAATATTGTTTCTTGATATAGAAACTGTTGGTGGATGTAAAAACTACACAGAGTGTCAAGTTAGTAATCCAAATGTTGCAAAACAATTTGAAAAATATTTTGATTGGTTCCAAAAACGATTCCCGGAAGATGCCGGATTTTCTGCCGATAAAGTTTTTGAAACAAGAGCGGCATTAGTTCCTGAATTTGCCAAAATTGTTTGTGTTAGTGTTGCCTTTGTAATGGACAATGGAGAGATTAAAAAACAATCATTCTCAGGTGACGATGAACGAGCGTTATTAAAAGATTGTCAATCATTACTTAATCGTTGTGGTAAATTAGATTTTTATCTATGTGGTCATAACCTTAAAAATTTTGACATACCAATGTTGGCAAAACGAATGATTATCAACGGATTAATGCCTCCAACACTTTTACCGTCATACGATACTAAGCCGTGGGAAATTAAAGCTATTGATACTAAAGAAATTTGGCAATACGGTGCTTATACCGCAATTGGTTCATTAGATTTAATGTGTTCTTGTATGGAGGTTCCATCTCCAAAAGAAGGTGATGTTACCGGAGACAAAGTTCACGACGCATATTGGAATCAAAATATGTTACCAGAAATTACGGCATATTGTGAACGTGATGTATTAGTATTGATTGATGTTATAAAAAAATTAAAAGAATTAGAATAATGAATAATTTTGAAGAGTTAGCAAAATTAAGAGATAAATTACTTAATTTACAAGAAACTTTTTCATCTGAAACAGGTGAAATAAATTACGACGACATTTTAAATGAAATGGACGTTGATTTAAAACAACTTGAACAAGAAATTGTTGAAAGTAATACTAAATTAGATTTACCTTACCAAATACTTCATCCGGACGCTGTTCACCCAAAATACAATTACGATAGTGATTCAGGGTTTGATTTATATTCAACAGAAGATGTTGTAATACCCCCATTTGGTAGAGCATTAGTTCCAAGTGGATTAGCCTTCGATATTAGAGATGGTTTTGAAATTCAAGTAAGAACAAAAAGTGGTTTAGCTATTAATCAAGGTCTTATGGTTTTAAACTCACCGGGAACCGTAGATAATGGATACACAGGAGAAGTTAAAGGAATTATATTCAACACAAACCCTACAGAAGTTACAATCCCAAAAGGTATGAAATTTGGTCAAGCAGTTTTATGTCCTGTTGTAAATGGTGCTTGGGTTGATTTAAATCAAACCACAAAAATAAATAAAAAAGAACGAGGAACTAACGGATTTGGTTCTACAGGTATAATATGATTACAATAGTTTACTCAACACATAAAGACGAAACTTATAATAACAAATTTAGACAACATTTGTTACAAACAGTTGGTTTAAAAAATGTTCAAATTTTAGAATATACTAACTATAATCAATATAGTTTAACTGAAGTTTATAACAAAGGTTTAAACGAATCAGTTAATGATATTGTTGTGTTTTGCCATAATGACATTATTTTTGAAAAAGAATATTGGGGTAAACGAGTTTTAGAACATTTTACCAAAAAACCTGAATATGGTATTTTAGGTGTTGCCGGAACATCGTATTACCCTAGTTCCGGAAGATGGTGGGACATACAGGGTGAGATGATTGGTCAAGTTTATCACCAACACGAAGGTAGAAAATGGTTATCTGAATATAATAAACCATTTGGTAATAAGGTAATAGATTCTATCATTGTTGATGGACTTTTCTTTGCAGTCAAAAAAAGTAATTTAAAAACTAATTTTGACGAATCATTTAGTGGATTTCATTTTTATGATACCTCATTTTGTATGAGCAATCATTTATTAGGAGTTAAAATTGGCACAATTTCAAATGTTCCATTAACACATCTTTCTATTGGTATGACTAATAATCAATGGGAACAGAATCGATTATTATTTTTAGAAAAATACAAAGAAAGTTTACCTATTAAATTGGAGTCAAAATACCCTATAAGTAAAATTAACCCAAAATTACCTTTGGTTTCTATTATAATACCAATCTATAATTATGGAATTCAATTTGAAAAGGCGTTACAATCAGTATTTAATTCTACTTACAAAAACATAGAGATTGTTATAGTCAATGATGGGTCCACCAATACTTATGTTAAATTAAAATTAGATAGTATTAAAGACCACCCAAATGTTAAAATTATCCATCAAGAAAATCAAGGACCATCTTCAGCAAGAAATAATGGTATTAAAAATTCAACAGGGGATTTAATATTACCTTTAGATGCCGATGATATGGTTCAACCTGACTATATACAATTGTGTGTTAACATATTGAAAAACAATAAAAACATAAGTCCGGTTTATTGTGATACTCATCATATTGGTCAAATTCAAGGTATTGAAGTAAGACCTGAATGGTCATTAGAAAGATTAAATAAAGGACCATTTATTGTTAATTGTTCTATGTTTCACCGAGAGGCATTTGATAAATGTGACGGATATGATGTTAAATTAAAAGGTTGGGAAGATTATGACTTATGGCTTAGAATGGGAATTAATGGATATGTAGGTAAAAGAATACCTAAACCTTTATTTATATATTTTCATCACGAAATTGATGGGACAGTATCTTCCGAAGCAAATATCAACCAAATAGAATTACATAAAAAAATATTAAATAAAAATTACAACAATGACATTAGATGATTTATCAAATAATATTTATGTTATTAACCTAAAACATCGTGTAGATAGGAAAAATCACATATTATCAGAATTAGAAAAAATAAAATGTAAAACATATAAACTAGTTGAAGGTGTTGATGGAAATGAATTAACTAACACCACAAAATTAAGTAATGGTATGTTAGGACTTAACCATACATATCTAAAAATTTATGAAGAATGGTCTAAAGAAAAACACGATAATATATTGATAATTGAGGATGATTGTGTTTTTTTAGATAACTTTAATAAAGATTTATTTTTATATATGACAAATATACCAAAAGATTGGGATATGATTTATTTTGGTGGTAACCATAATTACCATATGGGGTCTAAAACTGAACAAGTAAATCCATATTGTATTAGATTAAATAACACTTATACCGCACATTGTGTGTTATTAAAAAATTATGTTTTTGAAGAACTTATTCAAAACATAAAAGATATGACAATTGAAAATGATGTTATGATGTCTAATTTACAAAAAAACTATAATTCGTATTCTTCATCAAAAAATATGACGACACAAATGATTGGATTTTCTAATATTGAAAATAAATTTGTGGACTATAATTGGTTAATTAAGTAATATGAGTAATATAATATCTACAGCCTATCTAATGGGGGGTTTAGGAAATCAAATGTTTCAAATTTCCCACGCATTTGCACAATCGTTAAAAAATAATGTTAGACCTGTTTTTAGAAAATGGGCGTACACTCCAATGCAAGCAAATCAACCAACAAAATATTTAGAAAATATTTATAGAAATTTAAAATTTACAGATGATGATATTAGTGTTTTAAGAATTTATGAAAATTCTTGGAATGAAGCCAATTTAAATTTTGAATTTAATACTAATGTTGAGTTTTATGGTTACTATCAGAGTAGTAAGAATTTTTTTGATTATGGTGAAATTATAAAAAAATTATTTGAACCATCTGAACATTTTTTAAATAAAATACATAGTAAGTATCATTCTTTTGAAAATAGTATTGCAATACACATAAGACGAGGTGATTATTTATCCATATCACACGTATTACCAGTAATCGATAAATCTTATATTGACCATTGTCTGTCTAAATTTAACAATTATTCTAAAATATATATTTTTACTGACGATAAGGAATGGGCAAAAAATAATTTAAAATATGAAAATTCAATTATTGTTGATGATTTAGATGACTATGAAGAAATGTGGATGATTAGTTTATGTGAAAATATAATAATGTCAAACTCTACATTTTCTTGGTGGGGAGCGTATCTTTACAAAGAAAAAAATAAAATATTTTGCCCATCATTATGGTTTGGACCTTCCGGTGAAAATCCACACTTTAATATTTTTGAAAAAAAATGGGATATAATAAATGTAAAATATAATAACGGATTATTAATATATGATGAGAAAATTTAATATGATTTCAGGCGCGTTTGCCCACGACGTTGGGTGTACCGTAAATAAAAAACCAACTTTTTGGGAATGGGATTTTAGTACACAAGATAGTGACATTAGTTTTTATTTGGATGGGGATATTCAAAGAGGGTTTAATGACGCGAATAATGGTAAGAAAAAATATTTGTGGACATTAGAATCACCCCAATTTAATAGTGACGTATTTAACACAATTAAAAATAATTTAGATAAAACACTTTCAACTTTTGAAATGATTTTTACGTATAATGATGAGTTATTATCTTTAAACGAAAAATTTAAAAGAGTTCCTGCTATGGGGTCTTGGATAAAAGAACCAAAAATACACGAGAAATCTAAATTAATGTCAATGATTGTGTCAAACAAACAATGGTCTTCTCAACAATCTTTTAGATTTAACTTTGCCCAAGATAATAAAGATAAGTTTGATTTATTTGGTAGAGGTATAAATGAAATACCTCAAAAAGAAGATGGGCTAGTAAACTATATGTTTTCAATCTGTTCTGAAAATGACACATTTGACACTTATTTTACAGAAAAAATCTTAGATTGTTTTGCCACAGGGACTATTCCAATTTATTTGGGGACAAAAAAAATTACAAATTTTTTTGATGAAAACGGAATACTATTTTTAGATGATATAGATTTAAATACCATAAATGAGGAATTATATTACTCAAAAATAGAAAGCGTAAAAAACAACTTCAATTTAGTCCAACAATATTTGTGTCCTGAAGACTTCATTGCTAAAAACTATATTTCAGATATCATATGAGAAAAGTAATATCATTTTCATTATTCGGAAATGACCCACTATATAATATTGGGATAATTAGAAATTCCGAATTAAAAAAAATTTTTTTCGTAGATTGGGAAATGTGGGTTTATTACGATAACACAGTACCAGAAAGTACAATAGAAACTTTAAAAAATAATGGTGTAAAATTGTTGTTATCTAATGGAATGTCATTTGAAAGGAGTATGTGGAGATTTCAACCGGCATCCGATAAAAATATTGACTATTTTATTTCTAGAGATGCGGATTCTAGAATCTCAAAAAGAGATGAGGTGTCAGTAAATGAGTGGATTTTATCCGGAAAAGACTTTCACATTATTAGAGACCATCCGGTAGGTCATAATTGGTTTATGAATGCAGGTATGTGGGGATGTAAAGGTGGGTCCGTTACTGATATATTTTCTTTATACAAATCCTATATAAATAATTATAATGTTTATGACAAATATGTTGACCAACATTTTTTAAGAAATGTTATATACCCTATTTGTCAAAATTCATTATTTTCTCACGACGAATATTTTAACTACGAACCATTTGCCGAAAAAATTAAAAGAGATAGACAAATTGATAATTTCGCATTTATTGGTGAGTCTATAGATATTAATGATGAATCAAGATATACAAGTCAACCCGGTGACCAAAGAGTAACAATTATTGAAAGATATAATAAAAATCCAAATCATATGGATTTCACTTTTGGTATTATCACTGATGGGAATAGTTGTCAATTTGTTCAAAATCAAATTGATAGTATTAAAAAACAAAATATTTTAAATTATGAAATTATTATTGTCGGAAATTGTGATATACCAACAGATAAAAATGTAACTATAATTAATTTTGATGAAAATCAAAAAAATTCTTGGATTACTAAAAAGAAAAATTTAATAACCTATAATGCAAATTATGAAAATATTGTATTTTCTCACGACTATTTTGTATTTGAAGACGGTTGGTATGAAGGTCAACTTTTATCAGGTAATGATTTTGAAATTAGAATTGATAAAATTGTAAATTCTGACAATACTAGATATCGAGATTGGGTTTTATGGACAGGAGATAATGATGAACTTCATTCAATAGTTAAAGAAAATGCAATCCTCCCATATGATGTAAATTATATGTCAAAACACCAATATATTTCAGGTGGATATTGGATTTCAAAAAAACATATTATGGAAGAATTCCCATTAAATGAAACACTTTCTTGGGGTGAATCCGAAGATGTTGAATGGTCTAAAAGAGTTAGAGACAAATATAAATTTACTATGAATCAAAATTCTACAGTAAAATTATCAAAATATAAAAATAGGGTTTTTGAAATTATGAACGATTCTATTTTATTAAACTTACAAAAAACATACTTATGAAACTTATAATTTTTGATTTAGATGGTGTTTTAATCGATACTAAAAATATTCATTACGAATCTTTAAACTTAGCATTATTAGAGATTGACCAAAAATATAAAATAACGATTGACGAACATTTAAAAAAATATGATGGATTAAAAACAAACCAAAAATTAAATATGTTAACTCAAGAAAAAGGGTTACCTCAATCATTACATAAACAAATATGGAACCGTAAACAAGAACTAACTTTAACTATGTTAGAAGATATTCAAGTAAATGATGATATATTGAATTGTTTAAAAAGTTTATCAAAAAATTATAAATTAGTTTGTTGTTCAAACAGTATTAGAAAAACTATTTTTGTGATATTAAATAGATTGAAAATAATTGAGTATTTTGATTTAATAATATCTAACGAAGACGTTGTTAATAGTAAACCTCATCCTGAAATGTACTGGAAAGCTATGGCGTGTTTTGGTTTTACTCCGGAAGAAACTTTAATAATTGAAGATTCCCCACACGGGTTATTAGCGGCGAATAGAGCAAATACAAACATTTTAAGAGTTGATAATTCTAAACAAATAACACTTGAAAATATTACAAATAAACTTAATAAAATAACAAACAATAATATGAAAATACCTAAATGGAAAAACGAAAAATTAAATGTCTTAATACCAATGGCTGGTGCTGGAAGTAGGTTTGAATCAGCGGGTTATACATTTCCAAAACCATTAATAGATGTTAATGGTAAACCAATGATTCAGGTTGTTGTTGATAATTTAAATATTGAAGCAAATTACATTTATGTGGTTCAAAAAAAACATAGAGAGAAATATAATTTGGACACATTATTAAATTTAATAACTCCAAATTGTAAAATTGTAGAGGTTGATGTTTTAACTGAGGGTGCTGCTTGTACCGCATTATTAGCGAAAGATTACATAAATAATGATTATCCATTATTCTTTGCTAATTCAGACCAATATGTTGAATGGGACTCAAATGAGTTTATGTACAAAATGACCGAAAGTGAGTGTGATGGAGGTATAGTTACGTTTAAATCTATTCACCCTAAATGGTCTTTTGTTAAAACAGATATAAATGGTTTTGCAACATCTGTGGCAGAAAAAAATCCAATATCAGATGACGCAACTGTTGGGTATTATTATTGGAAAAATGGTTCTGATTTTGTTAAATACGCAGAAAAAATGATTTCAGATAATAAAAGAGTTAATAATGAATTTTATGTTTGTCCGGTTTTTAATGAAGCAATATCTGACGGTAAAAAAATAAAAATTTTTGAATCAAAAAAAATGTGGGGATTAGGAACTCCTGAAGATTTAAAAACATATTTAGAAAATTTTTAAAAAATGATAGAAAATTATGAATTAAGACCGTTAAATTTTATAGAATTTGAACCTAAAATTAAATCTAATAAAAAATTTATCAATAATGTAACACAATCTGACTATTCTGCAGGAATATATGGACATTATTGGACATTTGATTTTGTAAAAGTGATTTCAGATTTTATAGATTTTGAAGATATTAAAATAATTTTTGATGTGGGTAGTAGAGATTGTCTACAAAGTCAAGAATTTTATAAATTTTTCCCTCAATCACACATATGGGCGTTTGAAGGTAACCCAAATTTATTTCCAATATGTGAATTAAACTCTCAGAATTATCCTATTACATTTGTACCCAAAGCATTGACAAATTATAATGGGACGACTATTTTTAATGTTGTTGATGATGAAAATGTTGGAGCATCTTCTCTATTAAAAACAACGGATATTGGTAGGTCATCAGAATGGAAACAAAGAGAAGTAACGGTTGATTGTGTTAGATTAGACACTTTTATGGAAGATAATAATATACCACATATCGATTTACTTTGGGTTGATGTACAAGGAGCCGAAAAAATTGTTTTTGATGGGTTAGGAGATAAATTAAAAAATGTGAAAGCAATAAACACAGAAATAGGTTTACAACCATTATATCACAACTCAACAGAAGCTGAGGAATTTAATAACTATATGATTGAAAATGGGTTTATAAATTTAAAATCATATTATATGGATTCAGTTTTTGATAGAAATGATGAAATGGAGATAATTTATTTAAACAAAAAATATTTAAAAAAATAAAAATGATATACACTTTCGGAAATAGTCACGCTCATTTATTCACTGATTCAAAACCAGCAACATATGGTATTGGCGAAAATAAAAATAGTTCGTTTACAAGTATTTCACTCGGACCAACCATCGCATTCAATTTCTATGAACATCATTTTAGTAGATTAAAAGAATACTTAAATAATTTACAATTTGATAAAGATAAAGATTTTATAATGTTAATAATTGGTGAAGTGGACTGTAGATGGCATTTACCGTACCAATCAAGTATTCAAAATCAATCTAATGAGGAAATTGTTAAAGAATGTATTGATAGATTTTTTAGAGTGTACTTAGATTTAAAAAACTTAGGGTATAATTTGATTGGGTGGGGAGGACACCCTTCAACAAGAAGAGGTCATAGTGATGATGCTTCCGAACCAATTTTTGGGGATTGTTTAACTAGAAACAAAATATCTTTAATGTGGAATAATCTTTTAAAATCAAAATGCGAAGAAGTCGGAATTCCCTTTATTAGTATTGTTGAAGAACTAATTGATGAGGATGGATTAACATACGAAAAATATTTTTTAGATTATTGTCATTTAAATCATAATATGAGTAAAGATTTAATTAAAAATAAATTTAAAGAAATTAATATATCTGTTTATGAGTAATAAAAAAGTTTTTATAAAACATCATTTGGGACTTGGGGACGCTATAGTACATAATGGGATGGTTAGAAAAATATTTGAAGAAAAAAATTGTGATATTTTTTTAGCGTCAAAATTTACTAACATAGATAATGTTAGGTTTATGTATAGAGACAATCCAAGAATAAATGTGGTAGGTGTAAACAATGACGATGAAATGAATCAATTAATTAATAATAATCAATATGATGAGATTATATCGTCACATTTTGATACCGGTAGATTACGTTATGATTTAGATTTTGATGATTCTTTTTATAAAATTGTTGATATGGACCCAAATGTGAAAAAAGAATATTTTCACATAGAAAGGAATCAAAATAAAGAAAATGAAGTTTTTGATACATTAGTAACTAAAAAAGATATTGACCGATATATTTTCTTACACGAAAAACCAACGGAAAACATTCTAATAGACAGAAATAAAATTAGAAATGATTTACCGATTATTTACGCCGATAAACAATTTAAAACTTTTGATTTATTAAAAATTATTGAAAATGCTGAAGAATGTCACATAATTAGTAGTTCATTTTTATCTCTTTTTATGTGTAAAAAGTATAACAAAAATGTATTTGCTCATATGTACGCCGACAGAATAGAATTAAAAGATTACATTATAAAAAATAACATTCAAGTAATAATATAACTAATTATGATAATTAAATACCCCAATTTATTTCCTGACGACCCAGCGTTAAAATTAAACTTTGAAACACTTAACACATCGGACACTCCAAATATTGAATTTCATATTGACCCTAGAAAAGATTTTGTAAGGGAACCTAATAAAAAATACATTTGTTTAAATTTAGAATTACCAAATTCTTTTGCCTTAGTTGAAGGTAGAAACGACAATGTTTTCCATTATGAAAATTTATATGATAAAATTTTAACAATTTGTCCATATACTGTAAAAATAAGAAATAAAGTTTTAGGTAGAGAATTATATCAATATTGTTATTTTCCATCACCGTCATCCTGGAATAGAGAAAATGACAAAGAATTTGATATTATATATACAGGGTCCGGTTCAGAGTTTATAATCCCTAATGGTTTTGAAAAATATAATTATAAAGTTATTAATCAAACTCAATGTAAGTATATTACTGATATGAATGTAGATTTTTCATCAAAGTTAGATTTAATTTCAAAATCAAAAATAACAATCGTTCATAATATCTTAAATTTAAATAGATGTGATTTAAATTTTGACACACATAATTATTTTGAATACCGAAGTGAAAAATTAGGTTTCCCGATTCAAACACAGCATAAATCAAGAGTTATTGAGGCGGCTAGATGTAAATCACTATTATTATGTAAAGAAGACGATTTTAATTTAATTGAAGACCTTTTTGTTGAAAATGAAGATTTTATTTATTTCAATGATGAAAATTTCAATGAAAAAGTTGACCATATTTTAAATAACTATAATGATTACCAATTTATGATTGAAAACTCATTCAATAAAGTTGAAACAAAATATAGTATAAAAAATTTTTATAACGATTTAATAAGATGAATTTATTTGTAATTACAACAACAATTAATGTTCCGACAAAAGCAACTTTAAAGTTTTGTGAACTATCGGAAAAAAAAGATTTTAAATTTATAATAATTGGTGATTTAAAAACCCCTCACGAATTATACAGAAATTTAGAAAAAAAATATAATAATGTGACTTATTTATCTCCGGATGAACAAGAAAATTTATATCCTGAAATAAGTGAACTTATAGGATGGAAAACAATACAAAGAAGAAATATTGGATTCATTTATTCTTATTTGAATGGTGCTGAAATTGTCGCAACCATTGATGATGATAATATACCTTATGATGAATGGGGAGATAATATCTTAGTAGGTAAAGAAATTGAAGTCGATTTATTTGAAAACACAGCTTGTGATTACTTTGATGCTTTATCAGTAACAAACCATTCAAATCTTTGGCATAGAGGATATCCAATAGAATATCTTTCTAAAAAAAATGATGTAGAATATAAAGGTAAAACAACAATAACCCCACTAATTCAAGCAGAATTTTGGGATGGAGACCCGGATATTGACGCCATATGTAGACTAACATTGAAACCAATTGTTAAATTTAATAATTTTGAACCGTTTACAACAAACCAATTAACTCCGTTTAATTCTCAAAATACATTTATACATAGAAAAGTATTAAAGGATTATTCAGTATTTCCAAATATAGGAAGAATGGATGATATTTGGGGGGCATATGTTTTACAAAATTATCATCCTAACTCAATAATTTTCACAAAAGCTTCAGTATATCAAGAAAGAAACCCCCAAGATTTAGTAAAAAATTTAGAAAACGAAGTCTTTGGGTATAGAAATACATTAAAATTACTAGAAGATTTGGAAAACTATAAAAATTATTTACCAGAAAATACAAATAAGTATTTTGATGAATATAAACAATATTTTAAATAAAATGAAAAAAGCACTAATTTTAGGTGGAGGAGGCTTTATAGGTGGACATTTAGCCAAAAGATTAAAAGAAAACGGATATTACGTTAGAGTTTGTGATATTAAAGAACACGAATATTTCACTAAAGATGAATTCTGTAATGAATTTATTTTAGGAGATTTAAGAGACCCTTTAATTGTTTCACAAGTTATGTTTGCTCCCGGACAAACATCCTTAGAAGATAAAGAAAATAGTTTTGATGAAGTATATCAATTGGCTGCCGATATGGGAGGTGCCGGATATATTTTTACCGGAGATAACGATGCAAATGTTATGCACAACTCCGCGTTGATTAATTTAAATGTTGTTCATTTTGCATCTAAATTTAATGTGAAGAAAGTATTTTATTCATCATCAGCGTGTATGTATCCGGAACATAATCAATTAGACCCAAACAATCCAAATTGTGAAGAAAGTTCTGCATATCCAGCAAATCCTGATTCAGAATATGGTTGGGAAAAATTATTCAGTGAAAGACTATTTTTAGCATTTAATCGTAATTACGGTTTAGATGTAAGAATTGCAAGATTCCATAACGTGTTTGGACCTTATGGTACTTGGAATAACGGTAAAGAAAAAGCTCCTGCGGCTATGTGTAGAAAAGCCGCTGAAACCGCGGATGGTGGAGAATTTGAAGTTTGGGGTGATGGAACTCAAACTCGTTCATTTTTATACATCGATGAATGTTTAGAAGCGGTCTCAAGATTTATGGAACAAGACTCATTTTTAGGTCCGGTTAACATTGGGTCTGAAGAAATGATTAGTATTAATGATTTGGCAAAAATGGCGATTAATATATCTAAAAAATCAATTAAAGTCACTAATATATACGGAGACAAATTTTTTGAAAAATATGGATATAAATGTCCTGTAGGTGTTATGGGTAGAAAATCTGATAATAATCTATACAAAGAAAAAATAGGTTGGTCTGTTTCAGAACCATTAGAACTTGGAATTAAAAAAACTTTTGAATGGATTCAAACTCAAGTGGAATCAAAATTATAGATAACCCAACGACCTTTGAAGTTGACACTTTTCTAAAAGAAAACTTAGAAGGTCAAAAAAAATTTAGATATTTTGAAAAAAGAGAAACGTCAATCATAAACAATCACACAAAAAAAATTTTAATCTATATTGATGATACTATTGCAGGGTATGGTCATATTGAATTTGAAGACAAATTTTGGTTAGGTATTATGGTTGGTGATAATTTTACAGGTAAAGGTTTGGGTAACATTATAATGGACGAATTATTAAAAAATATTACTCACCCAGTTTTTTTAACTGTTGATATCGATAATATCCCGGCAATAAATTTATATACAAAAAAAGGATTTGTTTTTGTGGAAAAAATAAACTATTATTATTTAATGAAAAAAAATTAAAATATGGCAGATACATTAGGAACTTTAATTGATAAATTAACCACAGTAGATTTAAAAATGTGGAATAATCAAGAATTACTTTATAAGATAAGAAAAATGAACTTTGAAGAATATAAAGAAAAATATTTTTCATCTGAAGACGGAGCTAAAGAATTATGGGAAACTTTAAAAAAAGCAACAGATTTAAATGTTCAACGAAATCAACTAATTAATGAGGTTGATGAAAAAATCATAGAAATGATTAATAACAAATTTGATGGGGGTGATTTAGATAACGGTAAATTTTTACAAAGGTCACATAAAACATATTAAAAAAACATAATGCAAAAAGATTTTTTATTTTTAAATTACTCTTGGGTATGGGGGTCAACAACATACTTTAATTACTTCAGAGAAAAAGGTCATACTATTGACATTTTTAATGAAACTAACTTACCGACTCATTTAGAACACACATATAAAAATGTTGTTCTTTATTTACACGAAGGGTCAACAATACCTATTACCAATCATTTATTAAACAATTATCTTAAAGATTCTTTTTTAATACAGCACGATGATACCGATGAAGAACAAATACAAGTTTGGTCAAACAGAAAACCTGACTTATATATGCAAAGAGAATTAACTAAAGACACTATAATTAATTCAAATACTCCGGTAATACCTTTCCATTTTCCAATGAAAAGTATTTTTGATGAAAAATTAAATGAAGAAAAAATATACGATGTTTCTTTTGTCGCAAATATGACCAATCAAAGACGATGGAAATTTGTTGACTATATTATTGAACTATCTAAGAATGAATTAAGTCATTTAAATTGGTATATCGATGTTAAAGGTGCGGATTATACACCGGGTCACGCAACTGAAAATTTTAAATCAGTTACAAATAAATCTAAAATTGGTCTTCATTATTTTGGAAACTCATATGACTCAACAAGAATATGGGAAATATTATCGTGTAAAACTGCGTTATTAATGCCAAAAATGAGAAATTTATCAGTATCTGATGATTTTATGCCATTAAAAAATTACACAGTTTTTAACGATGATATGAGTGATTTAAAAGATAAAATTTTAGAATTATTAGATTCTGACAATTATATTAAAAAAGCTGAAGAAGGTTTTAATGAATATAATTCATACCATAATGTTGAAAAATCTTGTGAATATTACTATAACCAAATTATGAAATATTGTAAAAAATGATTCCAATATACAAACCATATTTAAATAAAAATATTACAAAATTTGCACATAACGCAATTGATTCTACTTGGATATCTTCTCAAGGATATTTCTTAGATGCTGCTAAAGAAAAATTAAAAGAATTACTTGATGTTAAATACGTCATTTTAACTAATAACGGTACAACAGCAACACATTTATTATCTAAATCAATTGAATATAAAAACAAAAATATCAAGAAAATTATTTGTCCAAATAACGTATATGTGGCGGCTTGGAATTCTTTTTTATATGATAAAAATTTAGAATTAATTCCATTAGATTGTAATTCAGATACTTGGAATGCGGATTTTACAAAAATTAATGAAGTACAGGATGATGAAGCTGTTTTAATTGTTCATAATTTAGGTAACATAATAAACGTACCTGAGTTAAAATTAAAATACCCAAATACGTTATTTGTTGAGGATAATTGTGAAGGGTTTCTTGGTAAATATAATGACAAATATTCCGGAACAGAAAGTCTTTGTTCTTCAGTTTCTTTTTTTGGTAATAAAACAATAACAAGTGGTGAAGGAGGGTGTTTTATAACTAATGATGATGACGTTTTTGATTATATCAATAATATTAGAAATCAAGGACAATCAGACGTAAAATTTATTCATAACAATTTAGGTTATAACTATAGGATGACAAATATCCAAGCATCTTTATTATATGGTCAATTACTTTATATTGATGAAATAGTTGAAAAGAAAAAAATAATATTTGACAGATATTATTCAAATCTTAAAAATTTAGATAATGTCTTCTTTCAAAAACAAGAAGAAAATACGGAACATTCAAATTGGATGTTTTCAGTTGGTTTTAAAGATTTAACAGAAAATCAAAAAATAAAACTACAACATTTTTTATTTGATAAAAAAATTGAAACTAGAACTATGTTTTATGAAATAACAAAACATAATCATTTAAAAAATATTGAATGCGTTACAACTATTGCCGAAAAACTTAATAAAGAAGTTTTATTATTACCTAGCTACCCTGATTTAACTATAAATCAAGTTGACTATATTTGTGAAAGTGTAAAAAAATTTTTTAAATGATACTAATATCTCACAGAGGAAATATAAATGGTAAAAATCCAACAAGAGAAAATTCACCGGATTATATTATGGAAACAATATCTATGGGATATGATGTGGAAATAGATATATGGTTAATAGATAACGATTTATTTTTAGGACACGATAATCCACAATATAAAATTGATATTGATTGGTTAAAAAACAATTCAAATAAATTTTGGATTCATTGTAAAAATATAGAATCATTATTGTTTTTTAAAAAAAATAATTTTGATTTAAATTATTTTTGGCACGAAAATGATAAAGTAGTCTTAACATCTAAAAAAAATTTATGGGCATATCCTACAGAAAAATTTCATAGTGGAACAATAGCAGTATTACCTGAGTTATTAAATTCTATTGTAGATGATTGTGAAGGAATTTGTTCAGATTTTATTATAAATTATAACAAAAAATAATTATGGAAAAAAAAATATTAGTAACCGGAGGTAATGGTTTAGTTGGGTCATCAATTAATTCTGATATTAAAATTGGAAAACAATATGATTTACGTAACACACAAGAAACAAATAAAATGTTTGACTATTATAAACCAACTCACGTTATTCATTGTGCAGGTAAAGTAGGGGGCCTTAGTGCAAATATGAATTATAAAGGTGAATTCTTTTATGATAATATAATGATTAATACGAATGTCATTGAATCCGCAAGATTACATAATGTTAAAAAATTAGTATCATTTTTATCTACCTGTATATTTCCGGACAATATTGAATACCCTTTAACTGAAAAAAAAATTCATATAGGAGAACCTCATTTCTCTAATTACCCATACGCTTACGCTAAAAGAATGGCGGACATTCAAATCAGAGCTTATAGAGAACAATATGGGTTAGAATATGTTTCAGTTATACCAACTAACATTTACGGACCTAACGATAATTTTTCATTAGATAATGGTCACGTAATCCCTATGTTATTACATAAAATGTATAAAGCTCAAAGAGATAATACGGATTTTATTGTTTGGGGTAGTGGTAAACCTCTTAGAGAATTTATTTATTCTAAAGATGTTGGAAGATTATCTGAATGGGCTTTAGATAACTACAATGAATCAGAACCAATAATTTTTAGTAATTCAGAAGAAATTAGTATTGAAGACTTAGTTGACTTATTAGTAAAAGAATTTAACTTTAAAGGAAATGTAATATTTGATAAAACAAAACCTGATGGTCAATTTAGAAAACCATCTGATAATTCAAAGTTAAAATCATACTTACCTAATTTTGAATTCACCCCGATAGAACAAGGATTAAAAGAAACGATTAATTGGTTTATAGAAAATTATGAAAACACAAGAAAATAAAATTGCATTAATTACTGGAATAAACGGACAAGATGGGTCTTATCTTGCGGAATTTTTATTAGAAAAAGGTTATGAAGTTCACGGAACTTTAAAAAGAAATTCTGTCGCTGAAAATCAAACATCAAGATTAGATGATGTTTATACTAAAATTAAATTACATTATGCCGATTTAACTGATTTGTCATCATTGATAAATGTTATCCAAAAAGTTAACCCTGATGAGATATATAATTTAGCTGCACAATCTCACGTTAGGATTTCATTTGACCAACCTCTTTACACAACAAACGTTACAGGTGTTGGGACTTTAAATCTATTGGAGGCGGTTAAATTAATAAAGCCAAATACTAAAATTTATCAAGCATCTTCTTCCGAAATGTTTGGTAATTCAATAGATGAAGATGGGTATCAAAGAGAAACTACACCAATGAATCCGGTATCCCCATATGGATGTTCTAAAGTATTTAGTTACAACATTTGTCGTAACTATAGAAATTCTTATGGAATGTTTATCTCAAACGGTATTTTATTTAATCACGAATCACCAAGAAGAGGTACTAATTTTGTCACCAACAAAGTATGTAAAGAAGCCGTTAAAATTAAACTTGGTTTATCAAATGAACTTAAACTAGGTAACTTAGATGCGTCTCGAGATTGGGGTCACGCCAAAGATTATGTTAAGGCAATGTGGCAAATCCTACAATTAGAAACCTCTGACGATTTTGTTTGTTCTACAGGTATATCACATTCAGTACAAGATTTATGTGAATATGTATTTGGTAAGCTAGATTTAGATTGGAAATTATATGTCACACAAGATGAAAAATTTTTAAGACCGGAAGAATTACATAATTTAAAAGGTGATTCCTCAAAATTAATTAAAGCCACAGGTTGGTCTCACGACTATACCTTTGAAAGTATGTTAGACGAAATGATAGAACATTGGTTAAACTACTATAAACAACAATAATTAAAAAATGGCTGTAAGCAAAAGAAAACCAACCACAACACCAACTCCGGAAGTAACCGGTAAACCAATAAATAAAAAAGATTTAATTGGTCAAATAATAAAGAAAAAAACTAAGGAAAAGTTTTTAACTGCAAATCAAAAAAAGTATTACGATACTTTAATCGATAGTGAAATAACAGTTTGTTCAGGACCCGCAGGTGTTGGTAAAAGTTACATAACAATGAAAGCGGCAATTGACTTACTTTCAGATTCTACAACACCTTACGAAAAAATAATAATTGTTAGACCAGCGGTTGAAGCTGAAGAAAAATTAGGTTCATTACCAGGTAATGTTGAAGAGAAGTTAGACCCATATATTTTCCCATCATATTATTTATTAAATAAAATAATTGGTAAAGAAGCTAGGGAAAAATTAAAAGAGATTGAAGTTATTGAAGTATTTGCATTAGCATTTATGAGAGGTATGAATATTGATAATTCAATATTAATTTTTGAAGAGGGTCAAAACGCAACCCCAAGTCAAATGAAATTACTTTTAACACGTATTGGGTTTAATAGTAAATTTTTCATCTCAGGTGACGTTGAGCAATCAGATAAATATAAAAACAAAACCCATAGTGGATTATGGGACGCAATTGAAAAATTTAGAGATAGTAACTACATCTCAATATTTGAATTTAAAGACAAAAAGGATATTGTTAGAAACCCATTAATCAGTAAGATATTAAGTAAATACGATAACGTAGAAGATGACAAAGATGAGGATAGCAATAGAAATTAATGGGGTATTAAGAAATACCTTAGATAAGATAGAACAAACCTATCAAAAATATATGATAGATAAAACAGACGGGTTAGAAGATGAAGAATCTTTTAAATATGAAATTACCCCACCCATCAATAGTTTAAATCTTAGGAATCATTTTAAATTTCAAAACGATGAAGAATTATATTCATTTTTATATGAAGAATTTCCGATGGAAATTTTTGGACATTCACAATCAACCGAATATTCAACCTTCAACGATTTAAATGAAATATATTTAAATTTAAGAGATAATCACGATATATTAATAGTGTCTGACGAAATTGGAAAATCAAAACCGGCGTCTTTATTTTTCCTATCAAAGTTTGGATGTTTGATAGAAAAAGTAAAATTTTATAGTAATTCCACAATAAATTCGATGTGGGATGAAATTGATGTTTTACTTACGTCAAACCCTGCACTATTATTAGAACATCCGGATGATAAAATAATTATAAAATATCAAACGGAATATAATAAACATATCGAATCAAATAATTCAATAACAACGATTAAAGAATTAGAATTTGAATTAACAAAATTTACATAATGTTAAAAGTATTAGGAGAAAATTATTATTTGGATTTAGACAAAATAGACGATTATGTCCAAATTAAAGGTGAAAAAGTAGTTTCATCAGGTGTTACAGAATCAGCACATATCAGTATCATAAAATATGAAACAGTTAAATTAATGATGGAAATCATTATGGATGAACCGGAAGAAATTGATGAAACACTTGGGGCTAAAGGAACAAATAACTTATCAATACCATTTAAAATTGCGTTTAATACGCTACTATATAAAAAATTACTAAACAAATTATAATATGAATCAAGAACAAATTTCAAAATTAGAGTTGTCAATTGAGAATATGAAAAATAAGAAATCAAGAATTTATCTTATTGCTCAAGACACAAAAGGTAATGCCAAAGCATCAATTGCTTATATCTATAGATTAGGATTGGCATTGTTAAACGCCGGTTATAACCCAATCATTTTACACGAAACCCCTGATTATGCAGGAGTATCTGAATGGTTAGGTGAAGAGTATATGACTCTTCCACATAAATCGATTGAAGGTCAAAACTTGGAAGTTTCTCCTGAAGATTTAATAATTATCCCTGAGTTATATGGGTTTATTATGTCGCAAATAACAAATTTACCTTGTGGTAAAATTGTATTATGTCAATCATATGATTATATGTTAGAAACATTACAACCAGGTCAAACTTGGAGTGAATTAGGATTTTTTAAATGTATTACAACTTCAAACAAACAAAAAGAACAAATTGAAACGGTTATGAGAAATGTATCATTTGATATCTTAACACCTTATATTTCAGATAAATTTATACCTCAAGTATTACCAGCAAACCCAATCATTACAGTACATTCAAGAGACCAACGAGATACCGCAAATTTAATTAAAACATTTTATATTAAATTTCCACAATATAGATGGATAACTTTTAGAGATATGAGAAATTTAACTGAAAAAGAATTTGCAACAGGATTGCAAAATTCTTGTTTATCAGTATGGATTGATGATGTTAGTGGTTACGGAACATACCCTTTAGAATCTATGAAATGTGGTGTTCCTGTGATGGGATTAGTTCCTAATTTATTACCTGAATGGATGACTGAAGATAATGGATTATGGATTAATAATAAAATACAACTAGTTGATTATATTGCCGATTATTTACAAAATTGGTTAGAGGACAATGTAAATGAAAATTTATTTGTTGAAATGAAAAAAACAGTTGATTCATTACCAACTAAAGAAACTTTTGAAAAAGAATCTGTAAAATTGTTTGAAGGTTATTTAACCACTAGACAAAATTCATTTACAGAACAATTATCTAAACTACAAACAATTGAAGAATAATATGGAAGAAATTAAAAAATTTGATGTATCGGTAATTTTACCAATTAAATCATCTAAAGTTAGAGATTTTGATGAATACTTTAAAAAATGTATTGAATCATTAAAAATACAAAAAACAGAGATAAACGAACTTGTAATTGTTCATACAAATGAAACTTCATTGGTTGAATACTTAAATGGTTTTGACTTTGGTGACTTACCTGTGGTTAAAATTGAATGGTCTAAAGAACCAAATTACGCAGCACAAATTAATTATGGCGTTAGAAGTGCCAAATCAACGTGGGTTTCTTTATTTGAATTTGATGATGAATATTCGTCAATTTGGTTTAAAAATGTTTTAAAATATTCTGAAATATATTCAGATGTTCAAGCGTTCTTACCAATTGTGATTGATGTTGACAATAATGAAAAATTTGCAGGGTTTACGAATGAGGCAACATTCGCGGCAAACTTCACACCTGAAATGGGTGTATTAACTAACGAAACTTTATTAGATTATCAAAATTTCCAATTATCCGGAATTGTAATTAAAAAAGAATCATTCATTGATTACGGATTATTAAAACCATCATTTAAATTAACATTTGGGTATGAGTTCTTTTTAAGAATGACCTATAATTCAATTAAAATTATGTCAATACCAAGAATCGGTTACAAACATATGAATTTAAGAGAAGGTTCTATTTTTTGGAATTACAAAAACGGTGATGATGTTATTACACCAAATGAGGTTAAATTTTGGATTGAATCTGCAAAAAAAGAATATCTTTTTATTAATGACAGAGCCATAAAATACGAACCACAAGAAGTTTAATGTCCGAACCAATTAATTTAACAGGAGATACCAGTGTTGAGTTAAAGAAGAAAGGTAGAAAACCCACCCAATTAAATTATTTTGATGTTCGTGAAGAAATGGCTGTTATCCGGTTTTTAGAAACGGATTCCCCTCACGAAAGAAATAAAATTTATAATGAGTTTTTATTAAAACCTTTAGATAAGATGATATCTTCAATTATTAGAAGATACAAATTATATAGAAAAGATATGGACTTTAATGAAATCCATACAGATACTCACTCATTCTTAATAACAAAAATAGATAAGTTCAAGCCTTCTAAAGAAAAGAAGGCTTACTCTTATTTTGGAACCATATGTAAAAATTATCTTATGGGACAAATTATTAAGGACCAAAAAGAAACTAATAGAAAAATTTCATACGAAGACATTTCAACTAGTTTAGAAAACGATGAAGAATTTGCCTATTACATTGAAAATGACGGTGTAGATTCCGAAAGAGTTATTCATCATTTTTTAATAAAATTAGATTTATTTATTAAAAATGAAAATCTAAGCGAAAATGAAATTAAACTTGGTCAGGCGTTATATGACTTATTTGACAACTATGAAAATATTTTTGTCGGGAACGACAATAATAAGTTCAACAAAAATATAATATTACTCTCGTTAAGAGAAATGACTAACCTTTCTACCAAAGAAATTAGAGGGTCTATGAAGAAATACAAAAATATGTATTTTGAATTGATTCAAACAATTATTAAATAAAATCTAATGATAAATATTTATTGTTATGGGAAGACCGACAAAAAAAGAAATTAATCTAAGTAAAGAATCAATGTTATCATTGATGCAGGAAATCTATAATGAACTTGTAGAACAAAGAAATACTGCAATCAGAATTCAAAATAAAATGTTAACAATGATGAAGGACCCCGAAGATATGACAATCATAGGTCCGGTTATTGAAAAACAACAAAAAATTATAAATGATTGTGTTGAAAAAAAATTAACATTATCCAAACTACAAGCCGGTATGTGGGAAAAATCTAATAACTCAACTAATTCAGGTGGGGGATTCTCAATTACCGATTTAGGAGATGATGAATTATTAAGAACGTTAATGGAGAAAGATATTTCAAAAGATAACGATTCTTATAAAATGAAAAAATAATATACTATGCCATCATTAGACATAAATTTTGATTATAACAAAATTCAAAAAAAACTTAACGCGACTAAATCTTTTACAGATATTAAGTCGCAATATGATGAGGCAAATAAAAAGGCGGGAGAATCTTTTGAGAAGACAAAATCCCAAGTTTCCGAATCGTTAACAAGTGTTAAAAATCAAACTAAAAGATATCAAAAACAAGTTAAGAATCAGTTTGAACAACTTTTAGATTTAACCAATATGTCCGGAGGAAACGGTAGTGGTTCTCCAAAATATATTAAAAGACTTTTAATTAGAACAATTAAAAACGTTCAACCAAGATTACGAACAATAGTTATCAAAGATTGTTTAACCGCATTAGGTTGTGACCAGCAACAAACGTATACATCCTCCGGTCCTGTTTATGTGAGAGTTAGTTCTGTTGATTTATTTAATAGACTATTAATTGACCCTCAAGACGAAGTAGGCGCAATTATTTATGAGAAAAATTTACCTCAACCAGGTCAGATTCCATTCTCAATGAATAGACAATTACACGCATTAACAACACAAACTACAACTTATAATTACATCGGTAAATCAGGACAACCTTTATTTGATATTTCATATACAAATTCAGGTCCAAATGGTTTGAATGGTGATTGGTTTAAAGTTGATTTGAGTGGAGCTAGAGCAAACCCTCTTAAAGTTGGTGAATTTATGGTGGATTATTATGATACCATAAGAATGTCTGAAGATACTGATATAATAGGTTCAATTATGGAATCTTTGTCCGGTGCAATATCTATGAAAATTAATGCCGGAACATCACAAGTTCAAAACGCCAGTCAAGCCGAAGTAATATTAGCAAGAATATTAGGTCTTTGTTTTGATAGTGGTGGTAATGAAATAGACACTAGTGGTATTTCAAAACTTGCTGAATTAGATGGTATTGATGATTCATTTTTTGAGTTTACAGATATTGATTTAAGAAATATTGACATTAGAACCGCAAACATTAAAAAAGGAGTTATTCAATTTGAAGATTGTGATAATATAGAACTACCTGTTAATTTTAACGAAATTGTTGGTGCATTAGGTCAATTGAATCATTATGAAGGTTCTGAGTTTGAAAATGCAGCAAATAACGTAACTAATGTATTGGCTAATAATCCAGCTTGGGCTGGTATTGGTATAAACATTGACCCTCAAGTTGTTGTTGATACTAATTTTATAAAATTAATAACTAACGGAATGATTGGGGCATTAATCACTCCAAAAATGATATTACCAATAATTGTTATGTATAAAGCTTTAGGTAATATATTGGCGGATAATATAAAATCATTCACTGACTTCGCAAAAATATTTAAAAAATTCTTTATTAATTTAGTATCCAAAGTAGGTGCAATCTTTGTTGAGGAATTATATAAATTAATTAAAGAAGATATTTTAAAATTAGTTCAACAAGTTATCCAAGATATTGCTAAAGAAAAAATTGTTAAAAAATACGCAATGATATTAAAATTATTGGCGTTATTATTGGCGATTATTGGATTAATAACTGATTATCGTAAATGTAAAAATTTAATTGACGATATTCTTGCATTATTAAATTTATTAAATGTTCCGGGATTTGGTAGTGACATTCCATTACCAATATTATACGCAGCTCAATTATTGGATGGTTATTCAGAATCAAGAGCGTTTATTGGTGCTATTGAAGAAATGCAAAGTTTGGGTATCCCAACCGGAGCGATGCCAAGTGGTGCACCAAATTTTGATATATTAGGTAAATTTGGACAAATGAAAGCTATGGCATTAGAAGAAGCCGAAAATAATAAACTTCAAGTCGCTGTTGGACCTTTAACGGTTACTCCCGCGTTTTTAACTGTTCCAACAAGTTCATACGGTAAAAAATTCTAATTATGAATAAAAAAGAAAAATCTGAAAAAGTATTACAAATTATTAAAGAATATAAAACATCTTCAAATAAAGATTTAATGCTTGCTATGGATTGTATTCAAGAAGATTTTGAATACACTAAAAACTTAGTATTAAAATCAACAGAACAATTAGATAAGTTAGAATTAACTTACAATACGATATTAAAAGAATATAACAAAAGAGTGAAACCAAATGGAAATTAATAATCAAAATATTCATCAAATAATATTTCCTGGTTATGTTTACGATAACCAAGACCCTATGATGTTAGGAAGACTTCGTGTTATTCCGGAAACAAAAAATTATAATGATATCATAGCGTCAGTAGCCAATTGGAATGAAGAAACAGATAAATGGACATCCAAAGACCCGTTAATTTTTTTACCTTTATTACCGTTTTATATTAGCCAAACACCTAAAAAAGACGAATATGTTCATATTATTTATATGAACAAAAAATTCCCATTTCAAAACCAATTCTATATACAGGGTCCGTTTTCATCCCCAATGACAACACCTTTTGAAAATTTTCAAGGAGCTAAAAAATTCTTAGCCACAGGGGATAGAATTAAACAAGGATTGAGTCTTAAAAATCAAGATGGAGAATATCGTGATGATAATAGTAAAGGTGTCTTCCCTGAACCGGGTGATAACGCTTTATTAGGTCGAGGAACTGCAGATGTTATTGTTAAAGAAAATGAAGTTTTAATTCGTGCAGGTAAAACAAAAGAATTGTCTAAAGATAAATTTCCAATAGGTAATCAAAATAGAGCGTTTTTACAATTAACAAGGTTTACACAAACTAAACAAACGTTACCAACCGAAACAAATTATCGATTAGTTCAAGATATTCAATTAGTTAAGAAAATGATTGTTTGGGATATATCAACTTTAAACTCAAGTGCCGACGCATTTACAGGTTCAGTTAAATTATATAATCTTAAACCAAGTGCTAAAATTAATACAGAAAATTTTAAATACGACACAATATTAAATTTAACTAGTGGTGAAGATTATGGTGTTGAATTAGAATCGGTATCATTTATGGGTAAAACTTTTACTGATTCCGTTAAAACTATCAACGATTTTATTTCTAAAGTATTTGACCCAAATGTAACATTTACAGGGATTACAATAAATAACCCACAAAATTTTGGTGGTCAATTCCCTTTTGTTGTAACACCGTCAAAACAAACATATGAAATTGGTAAAAAATTCGCACCAACATCCGCATTAGGTGAGATTCTTGAATATATTAATTACAAAAGATTTTTTAATAATATTAAATTAAATAACTCAAAAGAAGATGGTTGGTTTTTGGTTTCTGATAATAAAGGGGGTAAACCATTATTTGGTCCTTTATCAAATGTAAAAGAGGAATCTATTACTCCAACAACATTTAAAAGTGAGGATATCAGTTATGGTGTGTTAGGTGCTCAAAAAGTATTTTTATTATCTCAAAATTCTACAAGTCCTAAAGGACAAATTAATATTGCGAATACATTATATGGTATACCACAAGATAAATTTGTTGGAGCGGGAGATACATTATTTGAAAAAACTTATTCAACCGTTAGAGGTGAAGAACTAATAAAACTAATTGAGAAAATAGTTGACTTCTTAAACAATCACGTTCACCCTCACGCCAATATGGTTCCGGATGAAGCAACTCAAGGTTCTAAAACAACTAAGACCAGTATCAACCAATTATTATCCGATGTAAATAATACTGTCCTAAATCAAAATATTCGAATAAACTAAATATTTATTGTTAAAAGATTTTATGTCAATTAACAATTCATATTTCAGTAAGAACAACACACTCATATCTCATAGCTTAACAAACACAGGAAGAAATCCTGTGACTGAGCTATTTTATGGTTCGTTAGCAACATCACAATATCCAAACGGTTTTAGCCGATTTATCTTTGATTTAGACCTAACTCTATTACAAGAAAAAGTTTCTGATGGAACTATTTCAACAACTTGTAATGATACTATGGTTCATACATTAAGAATGGTTAATACATCAACTTTTAATCTTGAAACATTAAATACAACAACATCTCAAGGTAGATTAAGAGCAACATCATTTGATTTAATATTATTTAGAATCCCTAACAACCAATTATGGGATGAAGGGGTTGGATACGACTTCGCAGATTTGATATACGATTATAGTAATTCTGATAAAAATTTCTCAACAAGACCATCCAATTGGATTCAAACCACAACATTAAGTGGTTGGACTGAACCGGGTATCTATAACAATATTAATTCAGGTTCAACACCATATAGTGCCATAACAATAGTTGATACTCAACACTTCCAATTTGGAAATGAAAATATTTCATTTGATATGACAAGTGAAATTAATAGTATTTTAACGGGGGGATTAACCGGAGTTACTGGTTGGGGTATTGCTTATCTACCTCAAATTGAAAATTTAACAGGGTTAACCGAAAACTATGAAGTTCAATTTTTTACAAGACATACCCAAACATTCTACGAACCATTCTTAGAAACAAACTACGATGACATAATTGATGATGATAGAAATAACTTTTCATTAGGTAAAGTAAATAAGTTATACCTATATCTATATGAAGACGGTAACCCAATTAATTTAGATTCATTACCCTCAGTATCAATTTCTGACGCAAGTGGAACACCAATACTTGGATTATCAACACCTAATTTAAGTGTTTGCCAAAGAACAAAAGGGGTTTATGAAGTTATTATCCCACCATTATTAGGATACAAAACACCTTGTTCATTTTATGATGTTTGGAGCGATTTATACATAAACGGATTTCAAGTAGATGATATAACAAATAGTTTCACATTATACCCATTTAAAAAATCAATCCAAATTGGAACAACAACTCAAGACCCAAAAGTTTATGGTTTTGATTTTTACGGTATCAAACAAGATGAAAAAATATACAACACAGATATTAGAAAAGTCGGAGTGGTTATCAAACAAGCTTACACTACTCAAAAATTATTACCAAACGTTGACGCTTATTATAGAGTATATGTTCGTGAAGGTCAAACTGAAGTTCAAGTTCAAGATTGGACAAAAATAAATAAAACCCCAAATGAATACTATTTTATGTTTGATACTCGAGATAAAATACCTAACGAATATTACATTGATTTAAAGGTAACTAGTAGTGGGGAAATAAACACATATAAAAAACAAATCAAATTCCAAATAGTAAATCTAAAATATTTGGAATAATCAGATATTTATAAATAAAAAATTATGGCAAATAGATATTTTACAGGAACAAGCTGTGGTGATAGTTCATATATAACATTCATTGCTGATGACACAATCCTTACAGCGAATACACTTAACAAAATTTATCAATTAGGTAGTGGTCAGTGTATTACCTTAACGGCATCAGGTGCAACCACAAACAATTACGTTACCGCAGGTATCTTTTATGGTCCTTATACTTCTTGTACTCAATGTATAACACCGGCTAACTCAGCAGGAAACACATCAATAATATGTGCCACTTGTGATGGCTCAACTTTTACTGCAACAACAGTTTCTCACGGAATATACACTAACGGACAAAATAGAGCAATTTCACAAAATAACACGGTTTCCATCGGAGGCTTTAACGGATTAAATAACTAAATAAAAAAAGAGAAATTAATTTTTCTCTTTTTTTTTTACCATTTTATTTTTTATTGTCAAAAATATCCTTACATTTGTACCATAAATAAAATCAAGGACAAAATGAAAAGAATATTTAAATTTTTTAAAAGATTAGCGATTAGACGTATTGCAAAGGCAAGAAATCAATTTGATTACCAAGACCCGGGATTATTGGGTGATGTTCATATCTGTAAAGCAATCTGTCGTAAACTTATTACAAGTGAAGGTTCTAAATTTTTAATCGCACCATTATCAGCACAAAGATATATTAAACATTCTGAACTTGGAATATTCGTTATCCTTGACGATAAAAAAATTAGTGTAATCAATCACGAATACTACTATAGTAATATCTTAATGTCAAATAGAGATTGGGATAAACTAACAAAGATGTATGATACAAAAGTAGAACGCATCCGACAAGAATTAAAAAATGAAATGAAATCTCAAATCAAATACTCCTTAAAGAATATTTTAGATAGAGTGGACAAATCTAAAAAAACAAAAACTCCTACTGAGTAAGGGTTTTTTTATTTAAAACATATCTTCAAGTTTATCTAAATGTTTTTTAACAATCTCTAAGTCACCAATGTCGGTATAATCAAATCCTTTACTCTTTAAAGTCTGAACCTCAGTGTGTAAATGTAACATCATTTGTTTAATCATATTTGACATTGTAGGATACGATTCAATCATTTTATCCAAATGATAAGATTCTTTTGGTAATTTTAAAACATCCCCAATTTTCTTAACCCAATCCTTACCATAATTGTCCGCATCCATTTCCATCTCCCAATAGATTTTAAAGAACTCTTCAAAATCCTCAATATCCCCCATATATGAATCCTTCATATCAAAATCCTTCATTTGTTGTTCGTGTTTTAATTCGTGGAATAACACATAAACAAACGAGGCAAAATTGGAAAACATCTCAGGTGAACATATTATAATCATATTACTTGTTCTCACACCTTTAAAACCAGTGTTACAAGAATTTAATACTTTTATCACATACCCTCTATCCTGAATAAAATCTTTTATCTTTTCAGCAATTAAATTAAAATGATTAATTTTATCCTCAGGAATATCTTTTCTAAATTTATCAATAACTCTATCGTAATTTGAACTTGTTTTTAGACCATTTGGGACAATATCTTCCAAAATGGTATCATTGGTTATCTCAACCCATTCTGTTACAATAGGGACTATTTTCTGACCTTTTTTGCCGGGCGTTTGATTAATGTTATCACCATCATCATCATTCATCATAGGGTGATTTTTAATTTTTTTAGAAATTTTTAAGGCTTCCCTCTCCATTTTAACAATCTTATTCTTTGGAGTACTCATTTGACCATCATAACTATCATACGCCAACTCAGCATCATCATATTTTGATGTCGCCACAGTGAAAGGTTGTAATTGTTCTTTATTAAAAAGTCTAACACCCGGACTCATTGGAATTCTAAATGAACCCGAACCACCAGTACCTGTCGCCTCTTTAATCTGTATTTTGTTATTTTTGTTCATATACTTATAAATATACTAAAATTTAATTATGGAACAACAACCTGAACTATTTGGAAAGTTATTTGAATCAATCCCAATTCACACCGAAGAACACTTAGACGCAATCCTTGATACTATGACAAAGGAACACGCAATCTATTACCTAACACAAGCCGTAAAATACGCATACCAAGCAGGAATATACTCAATAGGTGAATGTGAAGTAATCTCAAAATCAATTAGAATCACCAATAAAAAAGAAAAAGAGGACTAATTGTCCTCTAATATTTTATTCGACTTACGGATATTTTCCTCACCCCACATTGGTTGAAGATTATCCAAACACCAACACTTCATAAACTCCTCGTCTCCAATTTCCTGTATGTCAAATGATGTAATAGGTAATTTATGGTCTACGTGCCATACCCCGTAATTTTCCCACGTCATATCATCCTTAAATTGGTTTTCTAAATGAACAATCAATTCCTCAGGACTATATTGTAGAACATCAAAGTAATGTCCGTTCTTCTCCACATTACTCTCCTTTAAAACCTGATATATCGCAGTTCTGAAATTAGAGATTAGTTTATAGAGGGGGTCAGACGATTTACGATTTCTTTCGTAATCACGTTTTATTTGACGAATTTTATCTACATTATTTTCTCGGTACTCTTTAATATATTCATTCCATTTATCTTTGTTATTTTCATACCAAATTTTATGTTTTTTAGATAATTTTTCTTTATTTTTTTCTCTGTATTTTTTATCAGCAACTTTTTTACCCCCAATATTTCTTCTACCGGATGGACCAAGAACAACACCATTATCTCTTAATGTATTTAGAACAATTGTTTTATGTATTTTTAATTTTTCACTAATAGTGGGGGAACCTAATAAATCTTCAGTATAAAGTTTTATGATTTCACTGACCTGTGATTCTGTTAATTCTATTTTTCTCATATTAATAAATATAATATATTTGTCCAAAAAATCAACTATAACAAAATTAAAATAAAAAAAAGGGACATATAGTCCCTTTTTGTTAAATATTTTAAGATTTTGATTATCTCAATTCTCTTAAATCGAATGTTCTAACACCATCAACAGTAATTCTTCCGTAAAAGCGATTGTTGACCATCTTCTTAGCGTAACGGGTCATAATACCTTTTATCGGTGTAAAGTTGAATGGGTTGTACATTGTTGGAGTTAATTGTAACGGTACATACGGTGCGTAGATGTATCCTGTGTCTAACAATGATGTTCCTTTGTGTCCTACTAACACTGTGTTAGCTGGGAAGTAAGGGTCACGGTAAACTTGGTAACGTCCTGCTAATGTTCCAACTCTCTCAATACCCATATTGTATTGGTCTTGCTCAGGAGACGCGTTAGATACGTGGAAGTATTCTAAATCGTCAAAGATAGCAGAGATTTCAGAAGAAACCACAATCCAGTTAGCACCACCTCTTAAAGTAGATTTGTGGATTTGAGCTGATAATTGGTTAATCGCTGTGATTAACGTTTGGTTCCAGTCTTTTTGAGTGTAGTTTGTAGTTGCAGAAATTCTTCTCCATCCGTTGTAATCCCATCTTAAAGTCCAAGCTGCACCTTTACGTAAATCTCTTAAGATTTCACGGTCGATTTCAGCCGCAACTTGTTCAGATAATAAAGCTGTTAATTCAGCTTCAGCATCGATGTTATGGAAAGCCGCAACGTCTTGAGCTAACTCAGGAGACCATTGTGCTCTTAATTTTCTTTCAGTTACAGAAACTGTTACAGAATCTAAGTCGAAAGAAACCTCACCGATTTTATCTTCGAATTCTAATTCTTCGTAACGTCTGAATACCGCTTTAATGTTAGTTTGACTCGCTGATACACCACTCCAAGTAGCTGCTAATAAAGTAGCTCCTGAGTATCCATCAGGTGTTGATTGACTACAAGATACACATACAGGTACTTGAGTATCAATTTCTAAGTAAATAGTACCTTGTGCAGAACAGATATTTTTGAATGAACCTCCATTACCATCTGATGCCCAAGAAGTTTGACTTGTACTACCATATTGAACAATTCCTTGACCATATTTTTGAGTAACAACTCTAAATAATAAGTTAGTAAATGTATTTGTTCCTAATTGAGCCGCAACTGCCGCGTTATCAGTATACAATTTAAGACCTGATAAGAATTCTTCAGTATCCATTTCTTGACCCATAGGACCAATTAATTTTCCATCACCTGTGTTAGAGAAACCTGACATAGCGATTAAGATTTTTCTAAATTCAGTGTTTGCTGTTGTAGTATATGCTGCAGGAATTAACGCTCCATTAGACCATTGTACTGTAGTACAAGATGCTGTAATAGCTGACCATCTACCTTTAGAATAATCAAATAAACCTTCAGGGTCTAAACCTGGTTCAGTTCCTTCGTAGAATAAATCATAAAGGTTTTTTTGGTAAGCACCTGTGTCAGTACCATAACCAGCACCCGGATTACCAGGATAGTTACCCGGAGAACCTACCGGTGCGTAGTGTTGACCTGAATTAGCCTCAATACCATTTGCAGAAGTCGCTCCTGTATATCCTTGAATTTTAGGTACAAAGAAGAATAATTTACCGATTGGTAAATTCATTGCTTGTACAGATACGATTTCATTCGCTAATAATTTAGAGAATACTCTTCTTACGATAGGGAAAACAACAGTTTCAAAAGCTCCGTTAGAACCTTCACCTGTAGCTTCGTTTATCAAGAAAGACGCTTGGTTCTCATATAACTGAGCTACGTTTTCTCTCATATGTCCTTTAAGACCTTCTAGGAATCCTAATTTATCCCATTTGTTGATTGTGTCTTCTTTAATAACTTTAAGGTGTTTTAACCCAATGTTACCTACAAGACCTGATTCTAATAATGCTCCCATTTTTTTGGTTTTTATTAATTTTAATTTATTTATTTTTATTTTATTTTTGTCATTAAATCTTTCATTCTTAAGAACTGTGGATTCTCATATGTTTTAGATTCAATTAAGTTAACTGCTCCTGTAGAAGGTGATTTTGCAATTGTTCTCTCGATTGACTCATTCATAGATTGAGTTTTAGTTCCTGCAGATAATTCGTTTTTAACAACTTGATATAAATTTTTAGATTCTTTAATAGTTTCAACACTATCAAATCTTCTTAAAATGTTAATTTTTTCTTGTTTTGATGTTGAGTGTTCAGTGAACAAACGTGTAGCGTAAGCTAAGTTTGAGTTGAATACCGCAACCTCGTTTAATTTACTTCTAAAAACATTAAGTGCTTTTCTGTATTCTTCATTTTTTTCTCTAAGAATTTGTAATTCTTTGTTTGAAGAACTTTCTTTAATATTCGCATTAAAACTTGAATGAGCAAATGGTTTAGGTAAACCACCTTTTCTGAAATTAGACCCCATACCTAAAGTACGAACTCCTTCTTTAGTTTCAGATTTTTTCACAATAGGTTTTTTTGTTACTTCTTCTTTAGACTCAACTTTTTTAACCATTTTGTTTTTACCTAATTTATTACCAGCGTTTTCACCTTCTTTATATTCAAATTTAGGTTTTCCGGTAAATCTTGTAGGTTTAGCGTGGTCAGCGTGTTTCAACTTTGTTGGAGTTGCAAAACCATCACCTAAACTTGGATTTTTGTCGTATTTGAATTTAGATGGATTTCCAATGTTTTTACCAACAGGTTTTACAGACATTTTTTTAGATTCAGATTCGTAGATAGATTCATCCATCTCTTCTTCATCCTCTTCATCATCCATTTCGATTTCATAAACGATTTCATCGTCCATATCATCTTCTTCATCCATTTCAAAATCTTTGTAGTGTCCATCACGTCTTTTAAAATCGTGGTCATTTCCACCCCATTCTTCGTCTTCGTCGTCCATATCTTCATCATCAGAACTAAACATTCTTTCAACAATACTTTCGATAGTTTCACCATCCATATCGTCTTCATCCATATCGTCTTCATCCATTTCTTCCCAAGACTCGTCCATTTCTTCTTCTTCACCTTCACCAACAATCATATACTCTTTACCGGTTCCCTCATCTTTTAAGTGAGTGTTTCCTTTGTCGTCTTTTGTAACAACAATGTTATCATCCGGTCCCATAAGTTGAAATACTCTAAGTACTTCTTCATCGTCAGCATCAGTTAAGTCGATAGTGTCTTCGTCGTCCATATCTTCTTCGTCGTCACCGTCTTCATCTGAGTCGTCAGTATCATCAGTATCAATTTCGTCACCGTCATCTTCTGCATCATCACCAAATTTAATATCGGCGATATCCTCAGAACCTTCAGGTCCTTCCATTTCAACGTCATCAGTTTCAACCTCATCATCTGCTTGTTCAGTTAGAGATTCTTTTACTAGGTCTTTGATTTCTTGTTTCATAGTAGAAGCAAGTATTCCTTTTGCGTTTTCAGCTACCGCTTCTTCCAAATTTTTCATTTGGATGATAGCCTCTTCAACTAAAGATTTTTCTTTTGCCATTGTTTTTATATAGTTTTTAATATATAAATATCTCCCAATATGAAAAAAGTTTAAATTAAACTTAAATCACATTAGGTTTTTTATACATTGATAAATATCACCATAAAATAAAAAGCATAAAAAAAGAGGACATATAGTCCTCTTTTATTTAATAATTAAGATTTTAATTACTCAATAACTTCGTCGATTTTACTTTCAACAATTGATGTGATTCTCCACTCCATTGTGTAATGTTCAAAAACTTTAGTAACTTTAGCCTCTACATCAGTAGGGTTGTAACCACTTACTAATTTTTCTTCTCTCATTTTTTTAATCTTTCCTGATTCGTTATCAACTGAATCTAAGGTAACTTTTGCGATAAAATACTTTTCTTCCATTTTTTGTTATTTATTTAGTATCCCAAATAATCGTTTAATTTTTTCATTAAGTCAAGCGATTTGTTTCCGGAATCTCCAACGTGTCTTTCAACACTCATTTTTTTCTCTTCTTCTAAGTTCTCATCGTATAGATGTTTGTCATCTTTATTTAAGAATAGATATGCTCCCGGAGTTGAAGGTGACGATACTAAGTCAAAACAGATTAATTCAAAATCATCCTGTACTTCATTTTGTTCCCCAATTTTTTTAAGTGACCCTACACCTCTTGAAGAGATACCTAACGTAACTCCTTGTCTAAGGTAGTTAGCGGCTAAGTCACCTTTGGTTGACACAATCCCTCTTTCGTGGAATCCCGGTGAAGTAAGTAATTTAATCTTACCCATTAGGACATTACCTTCCCACCATACTTCAGTGATTGCGTGAGATACTCTATCTAAATCGATTAGAGATGATTCAGGGTGATTTAACTCAGATAGAGCAGTTCCCTTCTTAATCATTTTTTTATAGTTCTCAGCCTCTCTTTTTAATATACGTTCAGGATATGTTCTACCATTTCTATTTGGGGTGTCATATTTTTGTAATACGGCATAAAATTCAAATGGTTTTGAGTGGTCTAACATTTCGTTAGATTCTCTAATTAAAGTTTCATTACGAGTATCATTTGGGTTAACATACCCTGCATCGTATTCAACTAATATACCTTTTCCTGATTCGTTCGGTTGTAATATTCTTAAACTCATTTCAAATGTTTTATTTATAAATATTAAACATTCTCGGTTTGTAACGATTCTTCTATTAATTTGCTCTTTTTGGTTAGATAAAAATTAAAATTTTCATTGTTTAAAAAATTATCTTTAAAAATTTGATGTGTAATTTGTTGTAACGATTCTTTGATTTCATTTCCTTTAAAATCCATATCTTCTTGGATTAGGTAAAAATTTATTTCAAGATTCATAAATGATTTTTTATTTACATTTAGTCCGCTGGACCTTAAATCTAAATCTACTATAAATTTTTCATCAAAAATTTTTTTGTTTATTGTCTCGTAAATTGAGTGTTTGATACTTCTACTTAGGTTAAGGACTGTTCTTGTCCAATTATCACATTCATAAATTGGTTCGACCCAAGTTTGTATGTTTAAGTAGAGAGATTTGAGTTGGATTGAATCTACCGTTCCATATACAATTTTAGCTGTTTTGAATCCGTGTAGTAGAGAAGTTTTTCCCTTTTTCATTAAATTTCATATTTTCCCGTTTATTTTTTAAAATAATAGGGATTTTTATGTGTAATGTCAAAACTTTTTTGTAGGAGGAAGATATATGTATTATATGATAATAGTAAAACTAAATAACAACGTAACGATTGAAAAGGCTTTAAAACTTTATAAAAGTAAAGTTATTAAGACTCGTCAAAGTGGGGAACTTTTTAAAAGAAAGGAATTTGTTAAGAAGTCTGTTATTAAGAGAAATGAACTTTCTAAGGCTAAGTATGTCCAAAAAAAGTTCAATTCTGATAATGATTAAAGATTCTCTTTAAGATTCTTAAGTTTGAAGTACGTAAGTTTATCGTATTTTTCAGAAATCACTTTTGAAATAGTTTCATCAATTCTTGTTTGCATTGATTTATCAGTGCTAGCATCTTTCATTTCCGTTAGTTTCGTAACCACGCTTTCTTTGATTGTATTATATTTTTCATTCAATGTTGAATCGTCTTCTGATAACAAATCAATTAATTCTTTTTTATCCGATTCATTTAAACCATCAATATAACTTTTGATAGTTTTGTTTGCAACACTTACCATAGTTGATAATGGTAGGTCAATTCCTTCAGTTTTTGTGATTGGTAATTTTTTAAGAGATTCTGAAATAACTTTTCTACTTTTGATTTTAGATTCAATAGTTAAAACATCGTTAGAGAATAACGTATCAATATCTGTATAGTTATTTTCAACATTTTTATTTCCAACCCAAGCAACGATTTTGTTGATATCCGATTGTTTTATTTTGTTTACAGTATTCTCGTAAAGTTTAATACTCTCATTGATATAATCGTTACAGTAAGATTCACTTAATGATTTTGGAGAACCCAATTCATCGTATAAGTAAAACAACTTGCAAATGTTTTTATTTTCAATAACAAGTTTCTTAAATGTTTTTAATTCGTTTTTGAATGTGTCGTTAGCGTATGATTCTAATAACACATTTTCTATTCTTGATTTTAGTAATCCAAAATTTTTCATATCTAATTTTTATTATAAATATCTAATCTTTTAGAAGTTTACCTAATTGTTCTTCAATATCTCCTAAAGAATTTTTTCCTTTGGATAAATCAATGTATGATTCATCTTCGGTTAATGATGCACTCTCAACTAAAATTTTTAAATTATCTCTCTTAAATGACTCAGGAGTTACTTCACCACCCGGTGCTGGTGCCGGAGCTTCAGGTGCCGGAGCTTCAGGTGCTCCTGCTTCAGGTGCTCCACCCGGTTCAGGTCCACCTAAACTTTCCATTCCTCCTCCGAAGCCTCCTCCTCCACCAGGAGGTGGTGGTGGGGATGACGGTGCCGCTCCACCTGCAGTTGTACCTGAAGGAGCGTTACCGTATAATTTATCAATATTATCAAAGATTCCCGTATGAGTAATAATAGTTGCGGTGTTTGCTAATTCAGCTCCTACAGCCATCTCAATTCTTTGTTGTTGTAAATCAAGTTTAATTTCCTCATCTGAGAATCCTAAAATATGTTTCTTAGCCCACGATACAGATACCGGAGCGATTCCCGCAATTGCTGCAACACCTTGTTGGTATAACGCAATTTTTTCTTTCCAAAGTTCAATTTTTAATAAATCGGCTTGTGATGATGGATTTGTTAACGCTAGTGTAAAGTTTGATAATTCATCTTCAAAACCTAATAGAAATAAATGAATGATTGCAATTTTATTTAATTCAGCAATCATAGATTTTTGAATTTTATTAATTGTTCTTGCAAAACGAATATCCATTAAAGATAAATTTTTACCATCACCAGCAGTTTCCTCAAAACCTAAGAACGCTTTTGGAACACGAAGTGCTGTTAATAATTTCTTTTGGATATATTCGATATCGGCAATTTCAGATAAGTTTGTTGCTCCCGGTAATGTATCAATTGGTGATGCGGCCGCTGGGTCTCTAACAGGAATAAAGTAATCTTGGTCAACGGCCATTTGATTAAATCTCATATCCACATTACCTGTTTTAGAATCCACAACTTGGTCTCTTTTAAATTTGTTCGCCACACGTTGTACATACGCTTCAACATCTTTATCATCCATATTCCCAACGAATACTTTGAATACACGTCTTTCAGGGGCTCTTGATGTTCTATAGATTAACATCGCGTCTTCAGACAACAATAATTGTTTCCAAATACGTCTTGCTTTTTCTAACATAGATGTTCCGTATGGGAGTTTTCTGTCATCACCTAATAATCTAAAGTGAGCAATCTCCCAAGAGTTGAACTCCATATCTTTGGCTTTCCATTTAAATCTTAGTCCTTTATTTTCCGCAGGTTCTTCAATATTTGCAGATTTGGCCGCCATACCTCTTTCCAAACGCTCAATTTCAATGTTTGGTAATTGCATACAACCAACAATACCTTTATCAGAATCCAATTTTAAATAAACAAAGTTATCACCATATTTACAAGTATTTCTTGTCCACATAGTTAAGTTTGTATTGATATCTAATACATTGTTAAATAAATCGGCTAGTATGGATTTTATTCTTTTTGATTCGGAATAAATTTGTAACATATAACCATTCTCATCAACAGTTGTTGATTCTTCACCATAAATGTCTAACGCCGCTGATATTTCAGGGGTATATTCCATTGACTCGTAATCATAGAATGAAGCTAAACGAGTTGGTTCATAATAAACGGCTTGAGTATATAAGTTACTTTCAATTTTAGTCCATTGATTAGATAAATAAAAAGTTTGTTGAGCTTGTAATTTTTCTCTTTCATATTCGGCTTGAGAAGTAGTTTTTAATAACTCTTTTTTGTCAAGCTTATATGTTGGGTAGTCTTGATTTAATAGGGAATTTGGACCAAAGGCTCTTGATAACCTCTGCCAAACCGTTAAATCGTTATTTTGATTATTTTCCATATTATAAATTTAATTATATTTTTTCTTATATAAATACTTGATAATTCTACATTCCACTTCCGTCATAATTATCGGTTGTTAATATTTCTAAAATTGTTCCGTTATAAAAAAGTTAATCTTTTATTAATCTCACTGAGAGTCCATTAGCTTTACTAATTACACTACTATTGATATTAGTACTATTATAAGCAATATATCGGTAATAAGCGAATGTTAATATAAAGTCTGTTGAACTCCACCATAATCCCTGATTATTAATAAGGTTAAAGGATGTTGTACGTATTCCTCCACCAAACGCTGAAAATCCGCTAGAATTAGTTGCCTGATTAGGTGTTAACCAATGACAACCACCCGTTTCTTTCATTGCTCCACCAGCAGGACTTATTCCTCCTAAATAATTTACAAGAGTTGTCCATTCGGTATCAGAAGGAATGTGATAACCGGTTGGGGCCAACCCTCTTGGGTCAGTTACCGCATACCAATTGTATAATTTTCCGTAAGTTGTTCCTGTAACCGAATCATTGTTATAGTAACACCAAGCACCTGTGGTTAAATTATTCCAAGTTGTTTGGTCAGTAACTTGAGGAATTACATCACCGTTACGATAAGTTGTTACATCTAAATTACATTTTGACCACGTTTGAGTCCCAATTGTTATATCCTGTACCGTACAATTTGGGCACGGATTTAATGTCGGTGTAGGTGTAGGTGTTTTAGTAAGTGTAGGTGTAGGTGTTTGAGTCGGAGTTAAAGTATTCGTTGGTGTAAGTGTTGGCGTAGGTGTAGGTGTTGGTGTGTTTGTATTTGTAGGTGTCATTGTAGGTGTCATTGTAGGTGTAGTACTTGGTGTTGGTGTGTTAGTACTTGTTTGAGTAGGCGTTGGTGTTTGAGTCGGAGTTAAAGTATTCGTTGGTGTAAGTGTTGGCGTAACCGTAGGAGTAACCGTAGGAGTTGGCGTAGTAGTTGGTGTAGAAGTAATCGTAGGTGTTGGTGTTGGTGTTAATGTAGGTGTTATTGTTGGAGTAGGTGTTGGGGTAGGGCAAATAAACGTACCACAAGCAGGAATATCGTCAAAATTTGTTATTATTGTTATTATACCATCCACAACTGTTACGACATAAAGAGGTGGTGTATATATATCCGGATTTGAGGGGTATGAATTAGGTCCATACACATAATTACCTGTGAATATTTCCGGAATCCCAAATGAATTGTAAAATTGTGTTCCAACATTAAAACCAATCTTTGAATAATAATAAAACTCAGACCCATTTACTTGGACTAAAGGATTAAAGGCTTTAGTAAAGTAACATTTTACATCACCAACCCCTAACGAACTAAAATTCCAATTTAGTACCCCGCAAATCGTAGCACTATACGATAAAATCACAATTGAGTATGTAGGTATAAATGTTGGTGTAATACTTGGTGTTGGTGTTATAGTTTGAGTTGGAGTAAGTGTTGGAGTAAGTGTTGGCGTAATAGTTGGTGTAGGTGTTGGAGTCGGAGGATTACCTTCACTTATAGAACTAGGTTTAGGAAAATGTTTTGTAATGTTAAGGTTATCTCCATTTTTAACATTAAAAATCCCTTGACCATTCACATTAAGTTTTGAGCCCGCAATAATATTACCTGATTTTTTTCTACTAACAAAATCACCCCCCTTAAAATTGTTTTGAACAATTACTTGGTTTGGTTTTGTTTCTTGTGTTAAATCTAGATTTATACTAACTGGAACTTCAATACTTCTCTTTCTATCTGAGATACCCATTTATTCTTTTTAAATAAATATTATCACATACCAAATAACCAACCATATTTTTGATAATCTTCACGACTAACTTGTTGGCTACCAAATTGATTAATTCTATCTTGGTAATGTGGAATAACAGGGTCAAAATTAATATTCTCTTTAATTGCTTCATTATTACTCACAGACCAAGAATCAATCATTGCTTTGGTTTGTTCGGTAACCTTACTTAATTTACTAAAAGAAGATTCTGCGACGTAAGTTGCCATCGCAATTGACATAATTAAGTCATCGTGATGTCCTTTTTGGTGGTCAGGACGACCATTGATATAAACAAAGGTATTCATCTCGTTGTATAAACGAGCACTATAAATTCTAAATTTATGTCTCATCACTTCTTCAAATGACGCAATAATTTGAACCCTTTTATTGTTAAAATTTATTCCAGGAATTTTATCCATTGCTTTTGGGTCATATTTCCATTTGTTTGATAAATCAAGACCATCAACATATAAATCCCGATAATTCATTTCTTGTAGTTTTCTGGCGGTTGAAACACCCATTCCACCGGTGATATCAATAACCACAAAACAAGAATATATTGTCGCCCATTTATGACAAATTTCCGCCATTGTATCAGGAGGTAATTTTCCCACATATTCCGCAACTTGTTCCTGAGTATCAAAATCTATAATTTGAAATGAACTAAAATCTTCAGAATCCCCACGGGAAACATCGACACCCATAATATATTTGTGACCAACAACCGGTTCTTTCCAAATCCAAAGAGCGTTACCCATCATTTTACTAATAGGTTCAAGAACCATATTTTCACGAATATTTTGCATCATAAGAGAATCAAATACATTATCTCCGGAACCTAAGAAGTTACATTCCAACTCCTGAGATACTTTACGTTTATCGTATTTTAATTTCTTTACCATCGCCTCAAACCAAGATGAACAGGGTTTGTATCCGTCAGCCATTAGTAATTTAACATCATCAAAGTTTCTTGCATCATATGATTTACTACCCCAATCAATAAAATCATTAGGGTTATATTCTTCTTTGTTTAATAAATAATGGATTATGTTTTCCGTTTTAACAAAATATAAATCTTTTGTATATCTAGGGTCTCTATACCAAAACATCTCCGTAATTTTGAAGTCATTCATATTACGTAACGCTTGGTCATATATTTCATAGTAAATTGGGTCATATCCGTTAGGTGTTGAAACCACAATTACTTTACCCCCCGTAGATAGGGATGCCATACAGGCAGACCAGAAATCACTATCGGCTTCAATAAACGCAGCCTCGTCAAATACAAGTATGGTAGGTGTAAATCCACGTAACGCATCCTTAGATGTTGCAACGGCTTTAACCTCACACCCGTTTGTTAATTTATAGTGTCTTTGGGAATTTTTTGATTTATCAAAATCTACACCGGTCCAAGATGGCCATTGACCAACAAAGGATTTAATTTTGTTTGCCATCTCCAATGAAGTATCCAACTTATTGGCGATAATCAATATTTTCTCGGGAGTTTCTTTTCTTGCAAATACTAGTTTTTTAGACATCCAAGCCGCGGTAACGGTTGATACCCCGGCCTGTCTGTATTTTAATGCAATGTTTTCGTTGTAGTTTTCGTAATCATCTAATAGAGTAATTTGGTCAGGGAAAAGTTCCAATGGAACATATTTTTTCACCGTGTTATCATAAGTTTCTAAATACGTTCTTAATGCGTATTCAGTATCTCTATTACATTTTACGTACTCTATTAGTACTTGTTCTCTTGTTAAATTCGACATACATAATGTTGTCGGTAATTTTTAGAATCCTAACGAAGATAAATCAATATCGTCTAAGTCATCTAAGTCATCAAATCCGTAATCTCCATAATTTTCACTATCATCCTCATCATCTTCGTCATCGGACATTTTTGTTTCGTATTCGTGTTTTTTAAGGATTTCAACGATTTCGTTAACCATTCTATTTATTACCTCTTTTGCTTCTGGTTTATCGGCTATAATAGCTTTTGCTAATACCATAAAATCTTTTGCCTCTAATTGAGACAATTTCATAAATAAATATTGTTGAAGGTGTCTTTGGTCGTCTTCATATAATTTGTCAGGCCAAGCCTCTCTAAATTTTTCCCAAAATATTGGTCCTAATCTTGAATCCCATATTTCTGCCGGTAACGTATCTTCAGCACCAACAACCATACTTCTTTGAACTGGGTCGTTTGGTAAGCCTTGGTCACCATATAATGAATAAATACCTTTAACTATTTCGTGAACTAATAACGGAAATGTAAATGCCTTTGCTTTAATTGTTGGTGGGTCAGTTTCAGGGTCAGATTCTGATTGTCCCATTTGACCACCACCTGAACCAGCCATACCTTCCATATCAGGGTATAACCAATATAAGTGTTCCATTAGTGATTGTGTTACACCATATAAATTTAATAAGTTTGGACTTAATCTATTTATTTCATCACTAACTAAAGTATACATATGACCACCTTTAAATGCCGCTCCTTGAACTAATGAATTAATCAATCTTCTTTTTGCTTTTTCTAAATTGAATTTTTCCATAGAATCCATAAAGTCTTCCATTTCTTCTTGGTGTTCTTCACTTTCTTTGAAAGCTTCTTCCACATCTTCTTCATCCGGTTGTTCTGGTTGGGTTTGCATTCCTTCAGACGCCCCCATTGGTCCATTAACCAATTCTACATCAAATTGTAATTGTCCTTCAGGAATACCTAATTCTTTTTTAACTAAATCAACCGCTAAGTTTTCAAGATATTCTTTATTCTGAACTTCAACTCTTTTAATTTGTTGTAAACTATTCATTACAGAACTCATTAATCCCATCATAGGATTATTCCCCTGAATTGGTGTAGTATCACCTAAAAATCTTCTTACTTTATCAACAGAGTCTTTAAATCTTTGAGAAGACATCATTTCAACAAAATCTCTATCCCCTTCTTGAGGTAATGCAGGATGTTCTGCGTATGGAGTTCTTTTTTGATTGATTTGATTTTCAATTCCCGGTTCCATTCTTTCAGGTCCTTCATAACTAACAGGTGCCTCATTTAAACGACGATTAATTTCGTTTAACATAGTTTGTTGGTTATTAGTTAAACCTTCGTTAACTAATTTTTTATCTAAGTCACTTTTGACTTTCAATATTTTATCCATTTTTAAATTTGCACTCATAATTATTTTTGATTAAGACCTAACGAATTAAATTTTAAAAAACTTGGTAATTCTCTTTTAATTGCCTTTGGAGCCCCTTGTTTACTTGGGTCCGGAGCAAAAGGATGTTTTGGAGTTGTATTTGGTCTAACCTTTGGTTTTGCCGGAGCAACTTCAGTATTTTCACCCATTTCTTTTTTCATAGCCTTTGGTGCACCTTTTTTTTCCGGGTCCGGTTGGAACGGGTGTTTTGGTTTTGTTCCTGGACTAACCTTTGGTTTTGCCGGAGCTGTTTTTGTGTCACCTTCTAAAAGATTTTGAAAATCTTTTTTAGACATTTTTGGTGTGATGTGTTTTTCTACAAGTCTCATAATTTCTTTCTCAATTTTACTTTCTCCCATAGTAAGACCTGGTTTCATTTGAGTCAGTTTAGCTTTACCAAGTTTAGTTAAAGCTCCCCCAACCATATCCATATAACTTTCTTTTGTCTCTTTTTTCTTTTCAGGAAGTTTGGCAAAGTTAGTCTTTTCTGCGAACTCATCAGCCATTTTACACCATTTTTTTTGTTCTTTTGTTTTTCCGTCACCACATTTAGCAAAGAAATATTTTTGTTGTTTTTTTGACTCAAATTTTTCGTCAATTTCTTTTTCCTCCATCATACCTGAACCGTCTTGATAATTTTCAAACCCATCATCAGTGCTTGGACCTTTTTGAATTGGGTCTTGAGTAGTTCCCCCTTTAGATTCATCATCTTTATCAAGTTCAATATCAGTTTGTTCATTAGGCATAGCCATAAAAGTCCCATCAGGATTTTTCTTTACATTATATCCTTTAGGTGTTGCAGGTAAATTACCACCTTTTTCTCCGACTTTATACGCTGTTTTAGCCGGTTCTGTTACGGGAGTGATTTGTTCTTGTAATTTACTAAATAATAAATCAACCTGACTATCAGTCATTTTATTTAGAGTTGAGGCTTTGATACCTTCTTTCACTAGTTTCAATTTTTTTTGATTAGTGTTCATATTCAATTGTTTTTTCAAATTCCAATACGATATCTCTTTCGTATAATTTATCTTTGACTGATTGTTCTGTTTCACCAAACTTGAAAACCAATCTTTTTTGACGAGTGAAATCAACATCTTCACTTTCGTTTTCCCAACATAATGCGATTATATCATCCATTGAATCTATCATCGAAAAATAGTCAGAGTTTTGAATTACTGACATTGTGATTTGGTCATTCTTCAAAACTCCTACTTTTTTAATATGTTCTATGTCCGGTGGAAGTGGATAACCATTTGATGGTTTTGACTCCCAAGCTTCACCCCAAACATCTTCAGAACTATCCGAGAAAATAAATTCATATATGTTATCACCCTTATAGTTAGGACCTAATTCATTAACATATATTAAATAACTCATTAGATTATCTGACCTTTTGTATTAACTCTTAATTGTTCGTCATTCATTTCAAATACCAAGTTTTGTTTGTTTGTTTTCCCAACCAATTTAGCGTTTGGATATTTTTCCATTAATTTTCTTGCACCAACTTCTTGAGAAATACTTTCAGATAATTGTTTGATTTTATTAATTTTAGCTTTTTTACTTTCAGTAACTAATTTAGCTTGTCTTTTTTTAGATTCTAATAATTTTTTTTCTTTATTATCTATTTTAAAGTAACCTTCGATAATTTTATCAACCTTAGATTCTGAAAAAATTCCTTCAATCATATCTTCAATATGACCTGCGTGATGAGGTTCAATATGTGGATGGTGTAAACTTCTATGTTTTGGGTGTCTTGGTTTAGAATCACCATTATCCCATTTTGTTTTATATGATGGCATATCATCAGGAATACCTAAACCGTCGTATTCATCTTCATCAAAATCGTCAAAATCACCAAATCCTTGAGGCATTTCACCTTCAGGTTCCATACCTAATTCATCGTCACTAATACCTTCTTCTCCGGTTGGTTCTTCACCACCTTCTTCATCAGGGTTAAAATCACCCATACCTTCTTCTTCAGCCCCTTCAATTTTGTCAACAATCTCTTCTTTATCATCTTCGTCCATAGATTCTAAATCTAACGCCGATAAAATTGAGTTGATAACGTATTTTGAATCTTTAGAAGTCATTTCATCTTTACCTTCTTCAGTTTCTTGGAACGCTCTTAATTTTTGAGCTAACTTACCTGTTAATTTTTGAATAGATTTTAAAGTAACTTCTTCATTATCATCATCTTCAACATCTACATCTACATCAACATCTTCAGGAGCCGGAGCCGGTTCTTGTTCAGGTGCTGGTGCAGGTGCCGGAGATGGTGCAGGTGCCGGAGCAGGTGCAGGTGCCGGAGCTGGCGCCGCTTGTTCTGATGTTTCACCACCATTCATTTTTAAAATATACTTAGTAGCCTCTTGAGGACTTTCGTAAAATAAATTAACATTCTTTTCGTTACCTTCATTAACATTAACTTCTTTAGCAACTAAATTAAGTCTTTTTAATGCTTGAGAATATGATGAATAGTATTTTCTATTTTTCATAGGCTCCATATAATCAAACTCATTAGTTGATTCAGTTAAACTACACTTAAGTACATATCCACTTTTTTCTTTATCAATTTTATAAGTTTTACCATTAGCTAAAACTTTAGTATATTCAGTAGATTTATCCTCATTAATTGGCGTAGGTATATTTTCTTTGTATCTAGCGATTTCCATAATACGTTGGATTTTATCCATTCCTTGTAGTTTTTCGCTACCAACCGGTCTTAAATTGTTTCCCATTTTATATGTTTTTGTTTGGAATTATTTTATATATAAATATGTTCAGAATTAAAAATGTTATAATTCTGAATGGTTTATTGTTAATTATATTGATTTTTCCTTTAAAGAAAGTTTTTTATCTTGATACTCATTTTGAAAATCAAATAGTTTTTGAATATAACCATTTCTTCTCAAAACTTTAAATACCAAATTTTCATCAGACATTTCCCCACCATCTTCAAGACCAGCAGTTCTATATTTTTTTAATTTATCTTTAACTTTATTAATACTATCCATACCGGATTCTATTGATTTGTCATCTGAATCCTCAATTACCTCATCAATAATTTTCATCCAATGTTTAGATTTATTTTGAATAAGTTCCGTATCAATTTCAACGTCTTCTTTTTTAGGTTTGGTTTTCCACTCATCAAATAAAACAGAATACTCACCACTACTAAAATGTGCCTCAACATCATTTTGAACATAAAGTTCCACATCATAACCATAGATTTTGATATTGTGTTTGTCGTTAAATAAAGCTTTTTTTAATTTGAAAAGTTCTTCATATAATGGAAGTTCTTTTTCTGAGAATTGGTCAAAGTCCGCAATTAAGTGTAAATCAACATCGGAATATTGTGACCAATTGTAATTGGCTAACGAACCTGTCATAACAACATCTGATATTACAACATCAACACCTAAAAATTCAATGAACTCGTATGCGATTTGTAATAGACGTTCTCTAACCTTAGAAGACATTTTATCAGACGATTCCCAAATCTTTGGATTTAGTTCGTCCTGTAAATGAAAACTAGATAATATACTTTTTAGATTACTCATTAACTATAAATACTTAAATATCTATAATTGTTAGATTTTTTTGTGTTTGTAAGTTTTAACTATTTTTGACGAAAAGAATTTCCCTTGAGATTCCGCCATTCTGAATTGAGTATATACTTGGTGTGGAACTTCATCATATTCATATAATGAACCATTATTGAATTCTACGACTAACTTTTTAGTTTCGGTGTCGTATTCTGTTTTCTTAACATTTGACGATTGGATTTCATTAATAATCTTCGTCCCTTGAATTGTTTCTTTTAATATTGCCATCTTTTAAAGGTATTTCTAAATCTATTTGTTTTAATTTACTCATAATATAATTAGTAAGCTCTTCATTGTCAATATTCCCAAAATAAGATATTAATTCACTTTTTAAATCATTAATTAAATTTCCCAGTTTATGGTATCCATTCATAATATCCTGTGGATAATATGGTGGTTTCTTCAAATCTTCTTCACCCCAACCCTCTCTATTAAATGCGTGACGAAGTTTTCTATAAAGATTAGCCAATTCAGATTCCGGATGAATCGTGTCCATATATTTTTTCCAAGCAGCTTTCTTTTCCATATTTATAAATATAATTTAAATTTGTTTTGTCCATCCAAATATTTGTATTACTTTTGTCGAACCATTTGAAATAATGGAATTAACCCTTATACTTAAATAAAACAATTAATTATGATAGAATCTATGGATGGTGGAAGTAATAGTGGAAATAAAGCAGTTAAGACTGACTCATCAACACCCGTATTAGACAATTTTAGTAGAGATTTAATTAAACTTGCCGAAGAGGGTAAACTTGACCCTGTAATTGGTAGAGAAAGAGAAATCACACGAATCGCCCAAATCCTTTCACGTAGAAAAAAAAATAACCCAATTATCATTGGAGAACCTGGTTGTGGTAAAACCGCAATCGTTGAAGGTCTTGCCATTATGATTTATAATGGGGAATGTCCAAGAAACTTAATGGACAAACGTATCGTATCATTAGATATGACATCAATTGTTGCCGGAACCAAATATCGTGGACAATTCGAAGAAAGAATGAAAGTTATTATTGAAGAACTTCAGAACGCACCGAACATCATTGTATTCATTGATGAAATCCACACAATCGTAGGTGCAGGAAATTCGTCAGGTTCAATGGACGCATCAAACATCTTTAAACCGGCACTTGCCCGTGGCGAGATTCAATGTGTTGGAGCAACAACCTTAGATGAATACCGAAAAAACTTTGAGAAAGATGGAGCGTTAGAGAGACGTTTCCAAAAAGTTGTGGTGGATTCGGCGACCAAAGAAGAAACTTTGGAAATCCTTAAAAACGTAAAAGATAAATACGAGAACTTCCATAAGGTAACTTATACGGATGAAGTATTGTCAGTATGTGTTGATTTAGCGGACCGTTACATCACCGATAGAGAATTTCCGGATAAAGGGTTTGACATCATTGATGAGGTTGGAGCAAGAAGTCAAGTTGAAATTAAAATGCCAGAATCAATTGAGAAGTTAAAACAACAAGCCGCAGACATCAAACAAGAAAAAGTGGATGTTGTAAAACAACAACGATATGAGGAGGCAGCAAATCTTCGTGATAAAGAAAAACGCATCTTAACCAAACTTGAAGTTGAAAAGAAAAAGTTTGAGGAAGAACTTCTTTCACACAAAAAAGAAATCAGTTTGGATTTAGTTTATGAGGTGGTTTCCAATATGACCAAAATTCCGGTAACCAAATTAAACGCAGACGAAACCAAATTATTATCTGATATGGAGACAAACCTATCCGATAAAGTTATTGGACAATCTGAAGCCGTTTCAAAAATTGCAAAATCAATTCGTAGAAACAGAATCGGAATCAAGGACCCAAACAAACCAATCGGTTCATTCATCTTCTTAGGGTCAACAGGTGTTGGTAAAACATACTTGGCAAAACAACTAGCGAAACAAATGTTCGGTAGCGAAGATAATATGATTCGTGTGGATATGTCCGAGTATCAAGAAAAACACACCATTTCAAGATTAATTGGAGCACCTCCGGGATACGTTGGATACGATGAAGGTGGACAATTAACCGAACAAGTGAAAAACAAACCTTATTCTGTAATTCTATTTGATGAGATTGAGAAAGCCAATAAAGATATTTTTGGAACTCTTCTTCAAGTATTAGACGATGGTCACCTTACCGATGGTATGGGGAGAAAGATTAACTTCAAAAATTGTGTCATCATTATGACATCAAACGTGGGTGTTAAAAAATTACAGGATTTTGGTTCAGGTGTTGGTTTCAAAACTGGTAATAGTTCTTACGCTGAAGAAGAGTACAAACGTGAGGTTCTTAAAAAAGAACTTAAAAAATTCTTTACACCTGAATTCTTAAACAGAATTGATGAGGTCGTTATCTTCAACTCTTTGGTTAAAGAAGATGTTAAGAAAATTGTGACTTTGGAGTTGGATAAATTATCTAAAAGATTGGTTGGATTAAAATATAACATCACATTTGATGAAACTATTTTAGAATTAATTTCTGAAGTTGGATTTGACGAAACCTATGGGGCTCGACCAATCAAAAGAGCAATCCAAGATAAGATTGAGGATTTTGTATCCGAAGAGATTATCAAAGGAAATATGGTGGAGGGTGTTCCATACACCCTTATAACCGTAGATAAAGAAGTGGTGGTTAAATCAGAACCTGTTAAAAAAACAAGAAAGAAAAAAGAGGATAATTAGTCCTCTTTTTTTTGTTCTAAAAATATAAGAAAAAAAAAGAGACCGAAGTCTCTTAATATTTTATTTTTTTTCTACAATCATTACAAATCCACAATAATTCATTTTTTACTTGGGAACCTTTTCCTTTAGCATCATTCATTAAACATTTAATATTTGTTTCACAATGAGGTATTCCTAAAGTATGTCCAATTTCGTGAACCACAACTTTAACCATTTCATCAGAATGATTTTTACCTAATCTTTTAACTGATACAACACAAGGTTTACCACTCATAAGACCTAAACCAAAAATACCCCAATTATGATATAATTTACCGTTTAGTTCTCTATCGGTAGAAATATCAACATCTGTTAAACCTAATACTTTACCATCACAATTTGAATACTTTGACTCTAAATAATTAAGTATTTGGTCTGCGTTATATTTTTTTAGACCATTAACTTTTGTTGATTTAGGAACCTTAATACGGTTTAATACTACAACATTAAAAGAATAAAATTTGTTTAATTCTTTTGAGCTCAATTCAACATCATCATTTGAGATGTTTCCCATAGGGACCAAATATATTGTTGGTTTACGTGTGGTAAATCCAAACAATAAAAATACGGATATTAATAATATTTTTTTCATATCACAAAGATACGAAAAAAAAATTAAGCAACCTCTTCTATTTTAGGTAACATTTGACCTAAAGATTCAAGATTAGGACATTGTTGTGAATCTTCACCCATTGCTTTGAAGAATTTATCATTTTGAACTAAATAATTATTTTGAGTTTCACCAATAATAAAAACTAACGCACCGACTGCATATGGTCTTGCAATTTTTAAAAAGTCTTCAGGAAGATTAATACAACCATATGATTTGTTAAATTTAGAAGTACCTAAATATTGTTCAACAGTTTTTATAAATGAATCCGGAATACTTTCAGATTTTGGTGATGCACTACTACCCATAGCTTTTTTAAGTTCTCGCATTGCTTTTACTCTTGGAGCTTCATTATAAAATCCGTGAATAGCGTTTGCTAAACTTTCGCCGTCTAAAGTTGTTACATTAAAGATATTATTATCACCACCAACATAATCCTCATCAGTTTTTAACGCATTAATAGAATAAATTCCTTTAGGAAAAAATCTTGATTTATTTTTATTTATATAATCGTAAATTAATTCCTTATCATATTTTTTACCACCACCAGTTTTATCTTTATATTCTTGTGATTTCACATCATATTTAAAACCCGCAGCATTGGCATATTCGTCCCAAGACCATAATGCTTTAGCTATTGATTTAGCGTCTTGAGATTGAGCATTTAACCCATCTATCGTATATGATTTAGCAACAAAATCGCCTTTTTTGTTAAACAAATAAATGTTATTATCTCTTGTATCAATAACGAAAAAATTTCTATTACTAAATTTAGGTCGTATACCAACATATGAAATTTCACAAGCACTTCTTACAGGAACACCATTAGAAATTAATTCTCCACCAACTTTTTGATATTGACTCATTTTTGTCAAATCAACCCCTTTAGTACTAGGTATTGAAGGACAAAAATTTTGAGATGTTTTATCATCTTTTTTAATTGGTGTTTCAGGTTTTTTAATTTGCATAGTCTTATCACCAATAACTTGTTTAATACTAGTTATTGATTTATGATTTTTAGCCTCTTTCCAATTAGGGTACTTGTCACCATATTTTGTATTTTCTTTACCTTTAAAATAATATTTACCATTTTCAAATTTATAATCATACGCATTATCGTGGTCAGTAACTATAATTGGAGACACACCTTGTTCACTTAAATAGTGACGTTTAGTTGCACTTTCGTGAAGATTTAATATTCTATTTTTTTCTTCTTCGTTAATTATAAATAAATTTTTCATATTATTTCGGAGTTGTTGGGGTATAACCCTTAAATTCAGGGAATGATTTAGCTTTGAACTGTGAACCCGCAGCTGTCGGTGCTCCCGCAGTTGGTGGATTAGTTCCAGCACCCGGTTGCCCTATTAAATCATTGATATCGATTTCAGAATATCCTGAACCTCCACCAGCAGCTACACCACTATTTTCTGTACCGGTTTTTTGACCTCCGGTATTAGCACCTGTAGTTTGAGCACCTGTTGATGCACCTTGAACACCAGTTTCAGCGGTTTTCTTAATTGCTGCCGATGACGCGTCGGTAGTATTGTTGGTTGGTTGAGTTGTAGTAGTTGTTGTGGTTGCGTTTGTATCTGTTTTTGGTAAATTTTGTAATGACGATAAAATACTTGCAGATGTTTTAGGTCCATATTTACCATCCGGAGTTAATCCGGCTTGAGATTTTGTATTTAATAAAGTTTGTAATTCAACAATTGAAGGGTATTTAACCCCTATTTTAATAGGTGTCACTGGTGGTGGTGGTGTTGTTGCTGCCGGTGGAGTAGTTCCTGCAGCTGTTGGTGGAGTAGTTCCTGCTGCTGTTGGTGGAGTAGTTCCTGTGTTAGCACCTGTAACACCACCAATTTCTACACCAGGTTTAGACCCACCAATCGTATTTAGAGATTGTTTAATAGCATCAACCACTTTTGGGTCTAAATTTCCATAATTCCCTGAGTCAATGTTTCCAGCAATAGTTTTAACATCCTGTTCAGAAATAACAATACCTCTTTTATACCCCAAAAGGTATTTCATATTTTCAATTTCTTTTAATATATTTTTTTTCATTATCTTGGTCTATTTGCGTTTGCTTGTAATTGTTTTATTGCATCATTAAGTTGGTCTGAAGTCATACCAACTTGTTGTTGTGCTTGAGCGATACCTCCAGCGGGTGTTCCTGTTGTTGGAGTTGTTGTCCCAGCAGCAGCTGCTGGTGGTGTTGTAACCTCTGATTTAGGAGTATCTTGTGGTTTACCATTTAATTTTTCATTAATTTTTTGTAACAAACCGGAATCCATAATACCTGTTTCAGGTAAACCTAAGAATTTTTGAATAGCCTTAGTATTTTCAGTTGTTTTAGCAACAATTTGTTGTTTATATTGTTGTAATTTTTTTGCCTTGTCATCAGTTGTTACCGCAGTTTTAAATTCAGGGTCATTACAAGAATATTTTTCAGATTTATTATTGGCAACAGGTTGTTTACGTTTATAACCATTATTATAATACACATAACCTTTTATTATATATGCTGTCGACCCGTCTGATAATTTAGTTGGTTTAACCCCTTGACTAGGGACACACGAATATATTCCTTCCCAATTTTTTTCTCTAGCAAGACCATCTTTCTTACCAGCACCTGCTTGAGCATTAAATCCAAGTGGATTATTTGGTATTGCTCCAAATGGTGAAGTTTGTTCATTCAAATATTGACGTTTTGTTGCACTCTCGTGAATATTTAAAATTCTATTTTTTTCTTCTTCGTCTAAGAAATATAATTTTTTCATAAAATATTTTATTTATAAATATCATATAAAAAAAAAAGAGACCGAAGTCTCTTAGAATAAATTTTTAAATTTTGGTTCTGATTTATATTGGTATTTCTGATATCCCAATCCTTCAATCATTTTTTTACCAGTTTCAATTCCATTATAAACATCCTCAACTACAACATATTCATTTCTTGTGTGATAGTCGTAATAACCTATTGCAAAATTGATACAGGCAAAATCAAAAGTATTCTTTAATGCGTAAACATCGGTATAAGGGTTTGAGAAGTATTCTTGTTCCCCATTGAAACTCTCGTTTAACACATTATTACAAGTCTCAAAGAACTCACTATCTCTTTCAAATAATCTTGTTCCCATACAAACTTCAGTAACCATTCTATTACCCGGAGCGTCAAACTGAATCCCATAACCAACATTCATAAAGAAGTTTGGGTCGGCTTTTTTAGACCCGTGACATCCGGTTTCTTCTGATACGAAAAATGCTGCTTTCAGATTTGGTAATTCTTTTAATAATTCCAAACACGCATAAACACCACATTTATCATCACCACCAATTCCGGTTGGTTCATCAAAATCGTTATAAGCCTTTAAAGCCGGTTTAATTTCATACTGACTATTCTGTAACATTTCCTCACGAATATTGATTGAGTCAATACTATGAACTGTATCAGTGTGAGCTATTACGCAAGGGAAGTAATCGACAAATTCATCCGTTTGTTTAACAGCGTAAATATTGTAATGTTCATCCACATTGAAGGGAATCCCATTTTCTTCTAACCAATTGGTTATAAATTCAACCATAAGGTCTTCTTGATAAGTTTTTGTCGGAATTGACAAAACCTCTTTTAATAATTCGTAATTTCTTTCCATAGAGCAAATATAGGAAAAATAATTTGAATATTAACTATTATTTTAATTTATTCTAATAAACCCTTCAAATAACTCAGGTGAAACTAAAAAATTATTAAATTCTTCTTCAGTATAACTTCTATCTTCTATTCCCACACTACCGTCTTTTTTAAACACCTGAACAAGTATTCTATTATTTTTTGGGTTAATTCCTCTATAGAAAAATTCTCTTCCGGATTTAGTTGTATATCTGTTATTAATTTTAAATTTAGAATCAAGTCGTTTATATAATTCACCATACTCGTAGATATCGACATATTGAGATTCGTCCTCAAGTTTATCAATAATTTTATCCAAGTATCTTGAACATTCGGAATCAAAATATTCTTGGTCAAAATCCACAGCATCTATTTCATAAATATAATCACCCCATCCAGTAATCTCCATATCTGAACCAATTCTAAACAATAATTCACTTATAGTTAATGTTTTATCTCCCATTGTATCGTATAGAGATAATAACATCCCAACACTTGTAAAATATTCTCTAAAACAATGTTTTGTAAAAATTCCGTAATTGTAGAATGGGTTACAAAAATCGTCTTTTATCATTTGGTTAAACCCTCTGGTTTTAGATTCATTTGTTTGTGAAGTATACTCGTAAATCATTGACTCTACCTCATTCCCAAACATATTAAGTAATTTTTGACCTGCTTCCGATTTTTGGTCATCAGTATCTAATGGAACTGACTGTGGAGAAATGATTGAAAGAATTTGTTTTACCTTTGTAAGGTTTTCTTCATTAAATTGATTAAAAAAATATCCATCCTTAAAATCTTGGGTTGCCTGATAATCATCTTCCCACTCATAGGTATCGTAGTTCCCGGTAATAGCGTTGTAATACCACATATCATCATCACTAGGATTGAATAACTTAATATAGTCATCCTCGTCAAAACTTAAATCTATTTTACTTTTGAACGGAGCTTTTGGTGTGTATTTAAAATCGTAAATAGCATCGTCAGCATTCTCTAACTCACGACTACTAACTTGTTCACCCTTGGCAATTTTAGTTAATAACTTATACGTTTCACCAACACCAATAATATCATCAACAACTGATTTAACCTCATCGGGAAAATTATACAGAATATCATTTTTTGGACGAGCAGTACCATAGGTATTATAATATTCAATCTTACCATCCTCTTTATGAATCGTATAAGTAACCAAACCATTATTTAATTGGAGATTTTTATCTATAATAAAGTAAGTATCCCCCTCTCTAAATTGATTCCAACTACCTTTAAATTTTTCCGGAGCGTAATACACAAAGGCATCATAGTCCAATGGGTCTACAACCAACCAATCGTCATTGTCTAATAATATGTTTTTCATTCCGTGAAAGCTCTTTGTATCAGGCATTGATATTTATTTTAATAATAAATATAATTTTATTTGGATTTATCCAAAAATGTATTATCTTTGTGGTATCAAAATATGGGAGCGACACGGAATTGATTATTAGTAATAGTTATTCGGGGCACGTAGTGAGATGTTCTCTATCACTTAAATCTATGGGTACAACAATTTAGACGGAAACGTTTTAAACAAAATGGCTCTAGTAGGTCTTGTACGTCAAGACGAGCTTGTGAACGTAGCGTAAGCAAACTCACATTGGGGTCGGTGGACATATAACCCAGCAACAGGAGTCCCTACAAAGGTGTGGTACCTATCCGAAAAGGTACAAGTGGAGGATTAGTTCTCAGTAAACCAAACCACTCTAAAAATAAGGGAATTGTGAAATTTTGGATTGTTAGCTTAAACAATATCCTAAACGTGTAGTCCTTAATAGGTAGTACAAATAAGACCGGAGTTCGAGTCTCCGCGCTTCCACTTCCACCGGAGAGTCCCGACACCTCCATCAAAAGAAAAACCCATCATATGATGGGTTTTTTTGTTATCAGTTCAAATGTTTATTTTTTAATCTTGTAGTAAATCCTTTGATACCGGAGTTACATTTAATTTATTTATTAATTTATCAAATCTTGAATCCATAATTCTATATACTTCATCAAAACCTTTATGTGTTTCGTCAGCTCTAGCATTAATATACCTATTTGTTTCCGTATATAATTCGTCTGTTCGTTTAATCTCACCATCTATACGACGATGTAGTTCCTCACTTACTCTGTTTATATCATTAAAGATAAGTCCTTGTACTTGTTCCAATTGGGAACATTTTGATTTTAATCTTTTAATTTGAATGTACATCATAACCACAACTCCAACTCCCAGTATCCCGAGAACCAAACCTATACCCATAATGAACGATGTTAAATCTACCATAATTTCTTTTTTTTATTTGTTTATTATTGAACTGATAATTAAGTATAATAAAAAAAGGGACTATTTCAAGTCCCTTTATTATATAGTATTTTTATATTTTAATTTTCGTCATCATCAAACATTCCCATTTCATCACCCCAAGATTGTAAAAAATCTTGTTCTTCTTCGTGGCTAGGTTCCTCATCATCTTTAGTATATTCCCAAGCTTGAACTTCATTCTTAAATTTATTAAATGAAAAATTAATTTCGTCTAAATCAAAACCTAATTTATAATCATTAAAAACATTTTTCATATCATCTTTAATGTTATGTTTCATATATCCAACCATAACTTTGAAATACTTACGTAAATGATTTTCATTAAATGGTTCTCCAATAACTTCATCTAAAACGTGTTGGAAATGAGCGTCTATATAAAACTCCCAAGCTTTAGATAATGTTAAAACTTTTTTGTTTGAACCTAAACTATCATCTTCTTTAATCACATTTTTTTTACCTGAGTGCATCTCAAGGATTCTATTTTTCTCTTCTTGAGAAATGTTATTTAACAAATTTTTCATATTATTAGTTTTTTATTATAAATATATTAAAATTAAAAAAAAATCATTTCAAGTCTCTTTTCATATCTCTATCAATGTCCCGAGATTTTATACTATCTCGTTTATCGTGGAGTTTTTTCCCTTTGGCAAGAGCAATCTCCATCTTAACTAATCCGGTGTCATTTATGAAGACACGATAAGGAATGATGGTTGTCCCGTTGATTAACTCACTCTCCAACTTATTCAGTTCTTTTCTCTTGGCTAATAGTTTTCTATCCTTAACGGTCTCGTGGAATGACCCAAACCCATAATCTGAGATGTTCATTCCTTTAACAAATAACTCATTATTATTGAAATAACAATAACTTTCCGAGATGGAGACCTTTCCCTGACGGATGGATTTCACTTCTGAACCAACTAGTTTGATTCCCACAATTAAAGTTTCCAAGAAGGAATATTCAAACTTGGCTTTCTTATTGACTATGTTAATTGATTTTTTCATATGACAAAGATAATATAAAAATTGATATAAACAAAAAACCCCAACCAATTAAATGGTGGGGTTTTTATAATTTTATTTTTTTTAATAAAATATACTATCTAGGTCCTAAATCATATTCATTATCATCTTCATCTTCATCATCATTACTATCTTCAACAGGAGTCACACTTAGTATGTTAAATCTTTTAGAAAATTTAGGAATTTTTGTTACATTAATTATAGATGAACTACTTCCAAATTCTGTTGAGTATCTTACTATCACTTTCTCATCATTACTATCTTCAACAGGATTTACACTTCGTATATTAAATCTTTTAGAAAATTTAGGAATTTCTTTTACATCAATTATAGATGAACTACTTCCAAATTCTGTTGAGTATCTTACTATTACTTCCACACTTTCATTTATTGTTTCTTTAGTAATAATACTCTTTTTATTTGAGTGCATCTCAAGTATTCTATTTTTTTCACCTTGTGATATATCATTAAATAAATTTTTCATAATATTCTTTTAATATAAATATATGATATAAACAAAAAAGGTGATACAAATTAATGTACCACCTTTTGGCTTAATACGATGAGAATACTCGTCTTATTGAGAATCTTCGGAAGCATTATTTTTTCGCTTCTTTTCCACCATCTTTTGAATGGTAATCCTCATTGCCGATTGGTTAGACCAATCACTCCTTGAGATATCATCTACTCTCTCATTATTCAACTCTCTTCAATCTTGCGAACTGACTCCGGATTCGACTCCGTAGAGGTTTTTGGCGAGAATACATTCAGACTTGCGGTCATCCTGTGCAACGAACGGCTCGTTACTATGTAGGCAACTTGTCGACGATACCTGACAGACACTTTTGCTCTTTTCTGTTTAGTTTTTCACCATATTGAAAATAGTTAACGTGTTGTGGATGTGTCCAAGTAGAGGTCTGTCTTAGGCTTCATCATCTTTTGGACGAAGAAATACCAACCTACTCGGTAGAGTGTCCCCACTCTCATATTTTAAGAATTCTTCAAATCAAAATCTTGGTAGATGTTTGATAAGGATAATGACAGCACCACCTGTTACTTATCTTGTCTTTCGACTTTAAGATTTCTCTCATATTGGAACCCGCAATAATTAAGTTGGATAACCTAACTTCTTACTTGATTCCTATCACTTATTCCTGTTGGAGTTCCCCCCTCAACCGAAAGACCCACATCTCCCGGTCACCCAACCACTTTCTCTAAAGCGTCGCCCTCAATACTGAAGGTCAGATGGTATGTGACTTGTATACTCGAGTCCCATTTCTGAGACCGCAAACCTGTTAACACAACAGATTCACTTTAGCCCGGTTTCCCGGTTTATTTAAGGATGATATACCACCCATTATCGTTTTTATAATACCTAAGTACTATATGGATAATCTAAAATGTTTAAGAACGTTTTGAGGTTTCCCTCATTTGTTTTACAAAGGTAAGTGATTTTTTTGAGAAGTCAAACACTTTTGTATTTTTTTTTATTATTTAATATTTTGTAGTTCCCAATCAAAATTTTTTCCCCTCATAACATCATCTGTCATTAACTTACTTTTATGTAAATCCCAAATAACCTCAATCTTTAAAAATGGGTTAAAACCACTAATTAATAAAAGATATTGTTCATTATTGTTTGTTTTATTAGTTATAATATAATAACCACTTTCAAGTTTTGTGTCCATTTTTTTTATTTTTTTTATTTTTTTTATTTTTTTTTAATCTGTGATAAGACCTTAAGATTTACAAATTCGTAGGTCACCCATTCTTTACTACCTAAAACTCGCACTCCCGGCAGGGATAGTCTGCTGTAATAGGTCTATCTGCTATCTTATCACAGAATAAATTATGTGTGTGTACGCTCTACCATTATAGCTAAACCTTGGTCATCACGATTACGGTTGTTGGAATCGAACCAACGACTTTACACTACACATTTTGTGGTATCGGCAGGGTTCGAACCTACGGCACAGAGTCTTTCGTTACTCCTGCTCTACCAAAGGAAGACGAATCCCCCACTGAGCTACAATACCATTATAAGTTAGTGGACGTATGCTCTACCATCTGAGCTACAGCTTTTAATCACCGGAGGGATTTGAATCCTCGACACAACGTCCACCTATATTTTCAATAATTTTAAGAACTTTATTTCTTCTACAAAGATAATACTTTTATTTTAATATATCAAATTATTTTAAAAATAATTTTATTAATTGAGTTAATCCTCCCATACAACATATTCCCGCACAAAAATAACTAAATCCGGGATTTCTACCATTCTCTTTTTGTGTTTTTGCGGAGAATAGGTTTAATCCCATCAATCCGAATTGTAATAATACTATTTCCATAATTTTTATAATTTAATGTTTGTAGTCAGGACAGGACTCGAACCTGTAACTTTATTCCACTACACGGTTTGCGTCTACCATTCCGCCACCTGACTATGTTTCGTTAATGTTAAAAACTGATTCAATCCTCCTAAAAAACACTAACTTGCTACTTACTGATATTGGCTCGCCCATCCATTTCTCATATTGATTTACCTGAAACTTCTTCGGGTTGTTGATTGACCACTCCCGCTTACTCAAGTAGTTTTTACATACTCATCATCCAACCCATTCGGTTTTGTTCTTGATACTGAGAATAAGTACATTTTCTCATTGACTTATAATCCGGTCTCAACTTAGTGTGAGTTGGGTATTTCTTCTCGTGTTCTTTCTGTTCTCTCATAACACGAGCATACGCCTCTCTTTTACTTGGTGCCCACACATCATTAAATCCACCACCAATCCAATTAAACAAATATAGGTATTCACCATTAACACTTCTATACAATTTCTCTTTAGCCATAATTTATCCGTTTTGTGAGTACAAAGATAAGCATTAAATTCAAACTACCAAACTTTTTTTAATTTTTTTTTATTTTTTTTACTACAACGATTCCGTAAATTTTTGTGGCATAGAACTTGATATAGTGGGTGTAATAAACTATAATTTTAACGAACTTAAAATTAACATTAAAAACAAATTATTATGAAAAAAGTATTTTTAGCCCTTGCAGTAGTAGCGACGTTATCTTTAACATCTTGCAAACACGAAGCAAAAACTTCTGAAACTGAAGTTGTTGCCGATTCAACATCTGTAGATTCTACATCAGTTGATACCACTCAAGTAGACACTACTGAAGTGAAGTAAAACAAACAACCCCTCTTCGGAGGGGTTTTTTTATTTTAATAATTGTTTGATTCTATCTATATCGTTAATTATTCGTTTTTGTTTACTTTCGTTTAAACCAAACATTGGTTTAGCTACTTTGGAAATCATATCTATCATAAAATTTTGACCGAATTTTTTAGCTCCTTCCTCACTATCCGCCTCATCTCCACTTGAACTACCATCATTTGATGAACTACCAACATTATTAGAAACGTGAATATGGTTTTCGTGTTTTCCATCACTAAATCCAAAATATAAAACAGCCTTATCATTTCCTGATTCACGATTAATCGTATAACTATAACCATTGGACAATTTATTTACAAATGCTATAATACTATCATAGATTCCATTTTTTTTGGCGTCCGCCACAGAACTCCATCCTTTACCATTAATTCTATTAATATCAATAGCCTCACCTGTTTTATGTCTACTTTGATTACCTGACGATGTTGTATCTCTATGTCCGGAATTTGCGGTCCCAATAGTCACTGTTATACCAACAGCATCAGCAGCATTATCAATATCTTCAAGTAATGATGAGTTTATTTCATCTGATGCTGCACTACCCTCCCATTTTATATTTGGATAATCCGATGTGTTAACAGCACTAACATCTTCCATTAAATTGATTAACTTTTTCATATTATTGTTCTAAATGGTTCATTAATACACCACCAATAGATGTTGAATAAACCAATAAATGATTTACCGATTCTTCATTTAATTTTGTTTTTTTCTTGGTATAATCAATACCTAACATACCAATAAATCGACCTTCAATACATTTTATCGCAAAAAGATAACCTGATTTACATCCAGTATCTTCAGCAATATATTTTAACCCAAAAGTTGCTATAGTTTCATCTTTAAAGTCAGATATTTCAATTTTATCGTGTTCTAATAATTGATTAATTGAACGGCTAAATAAATTAACAGGTATATTGTGAAAATTCCCCTGTATTGAAGATACTGATGGTGCCACAGATTCATATATAATACTGAATTTTGCCATCGATTTCCCGGTTGGGTAAAAATTACCTCCATTATGAAATTGTGCAACCCAAACTCTATCTCCTTTTAATTCTTCTTTAATATGGTCTAATTTTGTCATTACAAGTTCACTGACTTTTAACGTTTCCAACACCATATCCGGTTTTTCTTCTTTTTTCTCTAATTTATTCTTGATGAATAATAATAGAACGGGACCTAATACCCCCGTAATAAACGCTACTATTATAGATGCACTCATAAATTTTATCTTAAATTACCAAAGTTTTTTAAGAATTGTTCCTTAGTAATTTGTAATTTTTGACCACTTTTAGTTCTAACCACCATCATTTCAGGTTTTTTAGGTGTGGATTCAACAATTTTTTTCTTTGGAACTTCAAAAACTTTAGGTTTATGGTTTTCAACCACTTTAACTTTTGGTTCTTCAATAATAGGTTCTTCCTGTTGGAAAACCTCAACAGTTAATCTTGGTTTTTCTTCTTGTTCTTGTTCAGAAACAACCACATTAACTTTTTTGTTTGTTTTTACACCAAAGTCAGAACTCCAAGGCTCAAAATAGACATCGTCGGCAATGACCTCTAATCTCATATTACCTTTTGTTCCTTCAGGTAAAAAATGTTTAGTTTTTGGGATATTTACTTCACACACTCCTGTATTTTCAATAGCACCATTAAACATATAAGACATTTCATCTGTCTCAATTACTAATCTTACTTTAGATTTCGCTAAAGAAGTTCCTTCAATTTGTATATTACAATTGAATTTATTCGGTTTGTCTGTATATAAAAAGTAACTCATAGCTAATAAATATCTTAATCTTTTATAATTGTCACATCAACTTTAATATTTTTCTGTTCTTTCATCAATACTTCCACATCTTTTAACTTTACTGTGACTTTATTGTTCTTAGTTTTATTAACTCTTGTCTCAAATTCAATCTCATCAACATCTAATCTTACAAATAATCCAATTAAGGTTGCGACTTCGTCTTGCCTTAATTCTTTCATTTTTTTACGGATTCTTGGTCCAATACCTCCTGCACCAACAATTTTCTGAATTACGCAAGCCTCTTTCCACGTAAATGGTGTCTCCATCCACGCGAAAGGTGTATCATCCCAAGAATAACAAATGCTTCCCATACTATTTATAAATAACTAAAAATTTGTAAAATTGTAGTATGTCTGATATTTCTAATCAATTAATTAAGGATTCATATAATTATGTCCTACAATCTGACCTATCAACCGGTAATATTTACCGTATTGGTGGGGGTATTCCCGTTAATCCAATATTTTTATCCGGATTAACAATTATCTCAAGTTTTAAATTTTCAAATGGTTCTGAAAGAGCAGGATATGTTTTAACATCAGATGGTTCAGGTAATGCAACTTGGAGTCCTGTTTCAAATCAAAAAATAATATTAAAAAAAATTGATTTAGGCACTAGATTAATTAATGGATTGGGTAATGTTGTAGTTAATTTAGTTAATGTTTGGGATAGGTTAACTAATTCTATTATTGGTAAACAACTTTACTATTCCGGAGTTAAAGTTGATTATTATTTTACTTACAATAATCCAAATAATGGTATTAGAACTAAAGAATTATGGACAACTCAAACATTTAATGTAAATCTCAATACATCATTTGCGTTTAGTGGTATTTGCAATTATATTAGTCAAAATTATGAAACAACATTAGTGAATTTTTATTGTGAAATTTATTTAAATTTAAATCAAAATTATTTATCTCCAACACAAGTTAGATTAACCAATCCACTATTTAATTCATTAAATCCGTACAAATATAGTAGAGGTAAAAATTATACAGGTGAGGCTGAGTTTGTACGAAGTAATAATAACTTACCAAAATCATTGAATTCTATTGAAAATAATTTTATAAATGGCTGGCAATATTATTACGACGTTGGAGCTTCAAAAGATATTGTGAAAAAAGTATATGATATAATTTCAACACCTGAATTTTATGGTCCATTCTCGGCAGAGTCACAGTCAATATTAATTTTTGACACTCCATATTCAAATGAAAGTAGAGAGGTTATTAAAAATAGTGTCTATGTTGAAACTTTAACCGGATTTTATTCAAAATTTAAAATACCGGTAAATCAACACGGATTTTTCGAATCTTGTGTAAAATTATTTAATAATTTTTATGGTAATTTATTGTATGATATTGTTAGTGGCTCTACACCTACAATTAATAGTCACGCATCAATAGATGGGTATAATTCATCATCATTCTATCAAATGATTGACACTTATCGTATTTACCCCAAAGGAACACCAGGAATAATTTATTACACGGTTAATTTTAAATTAAATGATTTACTTTTTTCAATGGGAATAGATAAACATCTAAAATATATTGGAAAATTTAGACAAAAGTCATATGTTCAAGTATTGCCGTATTATCAAAACGTTTATATATTAAAAATAAGTGTTAATGGGGATAATAATCCACTATTATTTATTAATAATTTAATTAATAATTATCTTCAAATTAATGACTCGTCACTAAAAAGTAAAATCATCGATAACACCCCTAATCCTTATTGGACTAACGGGAATTATGGTTATATGGCTAATGAAAATTATTTTTATAATTATAACCCTTATGGTCCGTATTTGGTAATTCAATCAACGGATGAAAAGATGTATCAACTATCTCAAAACCCAATTTATACTGCGAGTAGTGTGGATACCATTTATATTGGGGGTGGTTTTACTAATTATAATCACAACGGAGCAAATTATATTATTAACTTAAATACGGATGGCTCAGTTAATTCCACATATAATTCAGGATTTGATAGTTATGTTCAGGTAATTGTAATACAATCAGACAATAAACTATTAGTTGGCGGTAATTTTTATAGTTATAACGGAACCGGAGCAAGTAGAATTATTAGATTAAACTCAGATGGTTCAGTTGATTCATCATTTGTTTATGGTTCGGGATTCAATGGTAAAACAACTGTTCAAACAATTGCAATACAATCAGATAATAAAATATTGGTTGGCGGTGGTTTTAATAATTATAACGGAACCGGAGCAAATTATATCATTAGATTAAATTCAGACGGTTCGGTTGATTCATCATTTGTTTATGGTGATGGATTTGATGACCTTGTTAATATAATTACAATACAATCAGATAATAAAATATTGGTTGGCGGTGGTTTTAATAATTATAACGGAACCGGAGCAAATAGAATTATTAGATTAAACTCAGACGGTTCGGTTGATTCATCATTTGTTTATGATGATGGATTTGATAGTGATGTTCAAACAATTGTAATACAATCAGATGGAAAAATATTGGTTGGAGGTTATTTTAGGAATTATAACGGAACCGGAGCAAATAGAATTATTAGATTAAACTCAGACGGTTCGGTTGATTCATCATTTGTTTATGGTTCGGGATTTGATAACCTTGTTAATATAATTACAACACAATCAGACAATAAAATATTGGTTGGTGGTTATTTTAATAGTTATAACGGAACCGGAGCAAATTATATCATTAGATTAAACTCAGATGGTTCAATTGATTCATCATTTGTTTATGGTTCGGGATTTGATAACCTTGTTAATATAATTACAACACAATCAGACAATAAAATATTGGTTGGTGGTTATTTTAATAGTTATAACGGAACCGGAGCAAATTATATCATTAGATTAAACTCAGACGGTTCGGTTGATTCATCATTTGTTTATGGTGATGGATTTAATACGTTTGTTCAAACAATTGCAACTAAAGTAATAACAAATTCAATTAATGTTGACGCAATTTATAAAGGAACATCATTTAAACCATTTATTTATCCATTAAATTTAAATCAATTAACTTTAGAAGTTCCGGTAACAGATGATAATAATCAGTTTTTTATGGATGGAACCAAAGAATTAAGATTTATAATAAAATATATTAAATTACAACAATATGATGTTTCAACGGCACAAATAAAAGTAACAACTATTAGAAATGAAACTTCTGATAATAAATTTTTTACATTAACCCTATCTACGAATGACTCATTTGAAAGCACTGTTTTAGGTGAAATAAGTCATACTAATCGAAAACAATTTAGACCTGGAAATGTTGAAATATATTTATCATTTTTTGATACCAATACTAATGAAACAAGTTTAATACCGAATTATAAAATAATCATTGCAAAATATGGTGATAATGAGGTATTTAAATTAATAAAGGGTCCAAACGTTATCAATATTTAAGACCCATAATGAGGTGATGTCCGTTAAGGATAATGAGTTACCGTAAAAAGGGGGTAGTTGTTATTAATATTCTATCCCCATATTTTTAAAAAAAAATTAATGAGATATAATATTAAACTAAATTGGGGTTACTCAACCGATGTTAAACCAATAACATCACAAATTGGTGATAGATTTTTAGAAATCGATACTCAATTAGAATATGTATTTTTAGATTACAATCAGTGGAGTTTAATAGGTTCAAATACAAACACATTCTCCGGTGGAACCGTTTCAGGTGCAACCAATTTTACAAACGGTTTAAGTGCTAACACAATATCGGCAACAACTTATTATAATTTACCACAAGATATTTATGTTACCGGAGGTACCTATTCATCAGGAACAGCGATATTTACTAACAATACCGGAGGAACATTTAATGTTACAGGTTTTAAAACAAATGATGTTTTTGTAACAGGAGGTACATATTCAGCAGGAACAGCAATATTTACTAACAATACCGGAGGAACATTTAATGTTACAGGTTTTAAAACAAATGATGTTTTTGTAACAGGAGGTACATATTCTAATAACAAATTTACCTACACTAATAATACAGGTGGAACTTTTAGCGTATTATTCAATACGGTTACGGGATTAACAATCAATGGTGATTTAACTGTTACCGGAAATACATCACTACAATCGTTAAGTGCAAGAACAATATCCGCAACAACTTATTATAATATTCCAATTAAATATTATGCAGAATATTCGGGTTCACCAACGACATCACCAATTGTTTTATCAACCAATAGTATTGCTATTGGAGATGGTGCTCAAGCAAATAGTTCTTCTATGTTTGTTGTGGGTTTAAATGTCGGTTATCAATCAACGGGTGTTACAGGCTCAAACTTTATTGGTCAAAATGCCGGTCAACAAGCATCAAATTCAAGTAATTCAAATTTCTTTGGTGTAAATTCCGGTTATCAAGCGTCAAATTCAAACGATTCAAACTTTATTGGTAGACAATCAGGTTATCAATCAACAGGTACAACTTACTCAAACTTTATAGGTTATTCTGCCGGTCAACAAGCATCAAATTCAAGTTATTCAAATTTTATTGGTCAAAATTCCGGTTATCAAGCAACAAGTTCAATTTATTCAAACTTTATTGGTATACAATCAGGTTATCAATCAACAGGTGTTACATCCTCAAACTTTATTGGTTTTAATGCCGGTTATGTAGCGTCAAATTCAAGTTATTCGAATTTCTTTGGATATCAATCGGGTCAACAAGCATCAAATTCAACTTATTCAAATTTCTTTGGTCAAAATTCCGGTTATCAAGCGTCAAATTCAACTTTTTCAAATTTTATTGGTCAAAATTCCGGTTATCAATCAACAGGTACAACTAACTCAAACTTTATTGGTCAAAATGCCGGTTATGTAGCGTCAAATTCAACTTTTTCAAATTTTATTGGATTTCAATCGGGTCAACAAGCATCAAATTCAAGTTATTCAAATTTCTTTGGTGTAAATTCCGGTTATCAAGCGTCAAATTCAAACGATTCAAACTTTATTGGTAGACAATCAGGTTATCAATCAACAGGTACAACTTACTCAAACTTTATAGGTTATTCTGCCGGTCAAGGAGCAACAGTTTCAAGTAATTCAAATTTTATTGGTCAAAATGCCGGTTATCAAGCAACAGGTGTAACTAACTCAAATTTCTTTGGTTTTCAATCAGGTCAAGGAGCAACAGTTTCAAGTTATTCAAACTTCTTTGGTCAAAAATCAGGTTTCTTGGCTACAGGGGTAACTTATTCAAACTTCTTTGGTTACCAAGTTGGTTCAGGTATGACGGGTACTAATAATATTATAATTGGGACAAATATTTCATTACCAATCAATACAAATAACTCTATTAACATAGGTGGTGTTTTATTTGGTACCGGTGCATATAGTACAACATCAGGTAATCCATTTACTGGTGCAACAAGTACAGGTAAAATTGGTATTAATGTTGTCACACCATCAGAGGCCTTACACGTATCAGGAAATACATTAGTTCAAGGTTCTTTAACCGCAAATACAATATCAGCAACAACATATCAAAACTTACCAACTGATGTTAGATTAACAGGTGCAACATATTCTAATAATACATTTACTTACACCAATAATACAGGTGGAACATTTAGTGTATTATTTAATACGGTGACAGGATTAACAGTTAATGGTAATTTAACTGTAACCGGTAATACAACATCACCAAATTTTAGTGGGAATAGTGATACTATTTCAGGAACTAAAGGAACTGTAACAACAAATGGTAGTTCTACCACAGCTTTCATTAATGTTTCAGGAAGTAATACTATCGGTGGTACAGGATATACCGATTTTATTCGAGTAACAAACACTTCCGCAGGTGCAACTAACCCAAACAAAACCATACGTGTAAATAACGTCGGTGGGATGGAATTTTTAGATAGTGCGTACAATAATGTTAGATTTTCAATTAGTGATGCTGGTGGTGTAGGTTTTGGTCTTTCAACAACATCATCAAGTGATGCAACTTCAAATTATTTATTTTTAAATAATAATAATTCACAATTATATGATGATGGTAATTTTCACATTCATAGTAGAGGTGCCGGACAATCTATGTGGATTAACACAAATAATGGAGCAATTATTTTAGGTAACCAAAGCCCCGTTGCAGGTGGTGGTGCAGCATCATCAATTATTATGGGTTCAGGTTCAACAACCACTAGAGCGTATGTAAATGTTTATGGTTCTAAAACATACTCGATTGGTACTTACGGATTTTTGTACACAGGTGGTGCTGGTACAGGTGGTAGTACAACAGGTACTTTTGGTTTATATTGTTCTAATCGTATTGAAGCTAGTGAGTTTGATGCAACATCTGATGAAAGACTAAAAAATATTCAAGGTGATATTGAGTTGGATGATGCAATTAAATTAGTAAATAATATAAAACCAATTAAATTTACTTGGAAAGATAAAGAAACTGAAGGTATTAAAACAGGGTATTCCGCACAACAAGTGGTTAAGTCAGGTTTTAACCATTTGATTAGTCATATCCCTAATGAAGATTTGAAAGAAACAACTGACGATGAAGGTTTTACAAGTCCTGAAGGTTTCCAATTAACTATGGGATATGACCAAGTAACACCTTATCACGGAGTTGTTATAAAACATTTGTTGGAACAAATTGAATTATTAAAAGAAGAAATAAAAGAGTTAAAAAATAAAAAAAGTGAGGTGTAAACCCCACTTTATTACAGTTTTTTAAATTCCGGTCTGATTAGGTTCCATATGATTTCAGAGTAATCTTTTTTATCAAACATTCTGAATAGAATCCCTGACATATGTTTAGGTTGGGTTGATACCCACTCAGCAAACTCTTTTCTATCAGTGATAGGTTCTTGGTCGTTATATTTCCCATACATTTTATAGTCAAACTTTTTACCAACATCTTCAGATATTTGGAAATAACCATATCTTAATTCTTTAACATAGTTTTGAATTTTTTTATAAAATTCATCCGGAACATCTTTTAATAATTCCAACACATCTTCACCATTTTTTAAATACTCCCAAACTCCGGTTGTGGTTACGTTGGTCATTATTTTATGAAGACGAAGATACTCGGCACCTTTCACTTTGACTCTGTCTCCGTTAGAGAACTTTACCACAAACCCTTCTTGGTCGTTTTTAACCATTTCTTTTAGTTGTTTGTAGTCAGATATACCATCGTATTTTTTAACAACATCAAACCCGTATTCTCTCCACATTTCCACATCATATTCTTTACCATTCTTATCAAAGGTTCCTAATAGGACTAGTTTCTCATCATCACCATAATCCAAAACAATTCTGTTTTCCATATATATAATTTCAAAGCAGAAAGTCAGATGTCTGAACATTATGTCGGTATTGTATTTTCTTAAGATTTCTCTCGCTTTGATTGCTTGGTCAGAGGTGAATGAACCACGAGTGGCAACCACCCATTGACCTTCATACCAAAACACAATTCCCAATGAACCATCCATTTTTTCATAAACCTCAAACTTTTCAGTTGGTTCAAATTTACCTTCTTCTATATTGAAGAACTTTTGGAATGGGGTTGCAACGATGTCTCCGTTGTTGTCGGTAACTAAACCTCTACACATAAGAGTCACCTCATCCCACAGGTTCTCGTACTGAACTTTCTCAGTATAATTCCATATGGTTAATGGAAGTGATGGATGTACTTGTTTGTAAAGTAATCCGTCTTCGTAATATTTGTTTAGTTTTTCTAACATCTTATCCTATTTGTTTCAAATTTTCTTCCAATCTACTTAAGAATGATTCCTCACCATCATCACCTGATAATAACCAATCCACTCGTTGAGCGTATTCTTGAGCAATATGAAGAGCTTTAACCGCCTCTTTCATCTTCTCAATAACCTCGTCCGAATATTTGTAATGGAATTTATCTTCAGGGTATTTTACATACCACTCAGGGTCTCTCCACCATTCGTCTTTAAGTTCTTCCGGTGTTTTCTCAACACCATTCTTTACAATAATCTCGTCTATTTCGTCTGCGATGTAACCAATCTTATATTGGTTGTAATCAAATGCTCCTCCGCTCATAATTAAATAATTTTAGGGGACAAAGATATGGAATTAAAGTTTTACTTCAAAACGATTTTTCATTATTTCCAATTTATCTTCCGGAACCCCGTGTTCATTAACCCCACCGTGTCTATTCTCTACAATAAGTGAATGAACTCTGTAACCATATTTTTCCGCTAATTCAAAATAAGGTGTCATTTCCCACTCTTGGGTGAATGTATTTGATACCACAACTTTATGCTCGTATTTCATAAGGAACTCAACCTCTTCTTGACACCAAGCGTGAGCATCTCTTAATGATGTAACATCAAATTTGTAGTTACCATCCCCATCGACAAAATACATATCCGCCTCTTTGTGACAATAATCTTTATCACCAACTAACATTTTTGCCAACGTTGATTTACCACTTCCCGGTAATCCTCTTAATAAAAATAACTCTTTCATATATCGCACTCTTTTAAATGTTTAACAATTTTTTCAATACCTTCAACATCATCCGGATTGATGATAAACTCATCAAACGCCCCATATCTTGATTGATGTCCAAAAATATATTTCAATCCATAACCAACTCTTTGCCAAAATGGGCGTTTAACCAAATGCGTATGGACATAAACCATTGGAAATCTTACACCATCAATATCGTCCTCATCATATAGGACAACCATTTGATGTTCCGTGTTATGACAGGAACACACAAATAAATCTTTTTTTGTTTGTTTAATTCTCATATTACTTTTACTTCTATTAGTTTTCTTCTTAACCATTGTTCATCAACATTATCAGGTCTTTTACCTAAAATGATTTCATCAATTGTATCACCAAGAAATTCCATCAACATTCTTTTAATTTCAGATGGTGCATCCATTGCTGCATACGAATAACAATCTTGTAACATTTCGTGAGATAATGGAACCTCAATTATAATCCGTGACGATATTAATGAACCATCTTCATTAAAGTGGTTGTCTTCTACTCTTGTGTTTAACATATTATTTTTTTACAAAGATAAACATTTTTTTTTAATAAAAATAGTATTTTACATTTTTTCCATATATTTATATATATGAGACCAACATTAAAAGAAGAAGACAAGCGTGTTAAAGTATCCATAACTTTAACTCCGGAAATTAACAAAAAAATGGAAGATGATTTAACCAATAAATCAAAATTAATTGAAAAATTATTAAGAAAATATTATGGAATCAAAGATTTGTACTAAGTGTAAAATTGAAAAAGAATTATGTGAATTTAATAAATATTATTTATCAAAAGATGGTCATAAACCAAATTGTCGTGAATGCCAAAAAATTGAAACTAAAATTTATAAATCAAAAAATAAAGAAAAAATAAAAGAGCAAAGTAAAGAATATTATATAAATAATAAAGAAATTATAATAAAAAAACATAATGAATATTATCTAAAAAATTTAGAAAAAGAAAAAAATAGGGGTAAAAAATATTATAACAATAATAAAACAAAATATCTAATAAACCAGCAATTATATAGGGATAATAATAGAGAAAAAGTCAATAAAAATAAAAATAATTACCAAACCAATAGACGAAAAAATGATTGTTTGTATAAATTAACTGAAAATATGAGAGGTAGAGTTAAAGATTATTTAAAGATAAAAAATATAACTAAAAATAATAAAACTTTTGAGATTATTGGGTGTTCCCCGGAATACTTAAAAGAATATTTAGAACAAAAATTTACTGAAGGAATGTCTTGGGATAATTATGGGTTATTTGGGTGGCATATTGACCATATAACCCCATTATCTTCTATCAATACAGAAGAAGATTTGTATAAGTTATGTCATTACACAAATCTTCAACCATTATGGGCGTTTGATAATTTAAGTAAAGGTAATAAAATATTAACACCTCTATCCAACAACACCTTTTAATTCATCCGTGTGGTGGTCAAATAACATATCCGACGCAATCTCACGTTTATCCATTATTCGTATAATATCATCCATATCATACACACCAAACGTTGGGTGACCATCCATACCAACGTCCATTTTTTTACCTTTACCAAACCTTAAATTTGTTGGGAGATGTACGTGCCCGTGAAGTTGGATATGTCCTTTATTTAATCCATCCCAACTCGTTACAGGATAGTGAAATAAAACAAATGTTTTGAATTTATACATCAATTTTGTGTAGTGACTAACACTTGTAAATAATTCTTGTACATTCTCTCTATTTTTTTCTATGCTTGTATCGTGATTTCCCAATATAAGGTGAATCTCTTTACACAAAATTCTATCTCTAAACTTTTGAATGTTTTCCACACCAGAAAAACTCCAATCCCCAAGATGAATTAACACATCGTCTTGTCCAACAACACTATTAATGTTATTGACGATTGTTTCGTTCATCTGTTCTATTGTATTAAAATCTCTTGTTTGAGATATTGGAACACTTCCATCAGGAAGACGCCATTCGGTCACTCCTCTACAAATATTTTTGTGTGCGAAATGTGAATCTGAGCACACCCACACTTTTCTATCTTTTTCTATCTTAATCATACTGCAAATCTAATTCTTTTTTTCCAAACCAAAAAGGTTTTTCTCTGTTTTTCCAAGATGCCAAACTAATTTTTGCACCCATATAATAATTTCTATAAGATTCCACAACAGAATCTACCTTAAACTCATCCGGCATCGCTCTCGCCGGAGTGGTAAAACCAATGTCCGGAATGTTAGGTCTATTTACAATACACCATTCAATCACCTCAATTGATTTGTGTCGTTTACCATACCTGTGGGTATATTCCTTACCTAATTCCAATCCCAATTCACACAAGTACAAATAATTTGATAAACTCTGACGAGCCCATACCGCACAAGGATGATTCTTATGTGACAACTTGTAGGGTACTTGGGGGGTAACTTGGGGGGTCGTGTGATGAACCGAACATAATAACTGAGCCGTTTCCAAAATCATTTTAACTACGTGTTTATCTACGTGGTATCTTGCCGACAATGTCGGATTCTCATCTAAGAAAAATATATTCATTATACGTGTGGTATTTGGACTCTCACACAAGTTTGTGCTTGACCCTCGTTCATTAAAAAATTGTTACAAAAACCCATTATATTACTCGCCCCGATTGGATTAGCCGAATGAACATACACAATTGGAAACACAAATTTATGAGCTTTTCTTTCACTTCGTGTCATATTAAATCGTTCTTCATTTGTGTTGTGAAATAACGATACCAAAAACTTTATAGCATCATAACCGGTTTTTTCGTGAATATTATTATAATCCAAAGTGTAATTTGGTGAAACATTATCAAAATATTCTTTCATTGCTGTATCACCCAAATCGTGGTCTAAGGAAATAATATCAATATTACCCAACCCAAGTTCATTAACTTTATCTACGAATTCATCGTAATTTCTTACGACAATCCAATTATCTCCGGTGGGAGTTCTTACGTCATCTAAATAAATTCTATACATATCTCTTAATTTTGCTACAAAGATAATCAAATATTTGAAATAAAAAAATCCATCACGAAAAAAATGATGGATTTAATTTGAAACCTTGTTATTTGTTTATTTTTTAGAATTTGTTCCCACAAGAAGAACAAAATTTATCGGAATCTTTTTTTCTTTTTTTTCCGCAGTTAGTACAATACACTTTTAAGTCTTGTTTTTCAAAAACCTTTTGTGACACCGGAAGAATCTTCCATATAGATGTTGCACAAGTATAATGGTTAAAAGTTTTATCCACAGTTTTGAAAGATTGGTCAGATGAACCACCTTTTTCAACCCTACCTGTTTCAATAGAATTTTCACTATTATCTATTAAAGAATCCATAGTAACTTCACTACGAGAATTACCTTTAGATTTTTTTGCACTTCGTAAATTTGGTCCCGCAAAAGTATTACTTGATGCCGTATTAAAACTAATACCTCCTGTATTAGATGTTGATGTAAAATTTAAATTTGTTGATGGTACCGAACCATTACTTACATAACCCCCCGTTACATTATAACTATTATAAGTGTTACAAGTTGGTATACCAAATGAACCCCCAATATAAGTTATAGGGTTATTCCACACCGGTTGTTTATATTCATCAAAGAAGTCAATAACAACATCCCCATTTCCGGCGATGGCATCCAATACCTCATTTGATGTTCCATCAACCTCATAAGTTTCAAACTTAAATTTACGAGCGTCGTCAAGGTATCTTTCAAGAAATACTCTTTGTCCCGGTTTAAGAACAATTCCTCCTCCGGAGATATAACTTCCGTCAAGTTTGATTTTCGCTAATACTGTGGTTGATGAGGGGTTAAATAATTCTAGTTCAAATTCTTCCCCGTTGTTTAGATAGACAGTTTGTCCAAATTGTTTAAGACGTTTTCTGTCTTTTGTGATATACGCACAAGGCGTACCTGTTTTTGTTTGGTAATACATAATTTCCTTATTTTATTTTTTATGTTTATTGAACTTCTCTTCGTTGGTATCAATTCCAACTCAAATGCCTCTGTGGACACGAGAACCTCAGCAACAAGGTTTCATTTATAAATATAAGGATACTTTATTTTGTTGTAAATAAAAAACCCCCAAGTTTCATTGGAGGTTGTTGTGGCCTCGGGGAATCACGATATCCCAACCTTTTCGTTATGAGCGAACTGCTCCACCTTTGAGCTACGAGACCAATTATGGGTTTTTAATGAACCCACAAACATATGTCAACTTATTGGTGGTGTTTCACATACCTACCAAATTTATCAACCCTCACAGAGAGTTTCTCCAATCTAAAGTTCCATTGTTTGAACTTTCCTAAGCCCGATTTAATTCGTGCTTGTTTAATCGCAGATTCCTCTGCCTTCTCACGTCCTTCTTCCGTAGTTTCTACGAAAAAAGTGGGAGCCTGAACACCGTTATAAACGGGGACTACTCTCCAAATTCTCAATTTCTGAGTCATAATACTTGAATAATCAAGTACTACGTGGAGTTGGGTTGGTTGTTTTTCATATTAGTAAATATTATTCAGTATCCGGAAAGGGACTTGAACCCTCAATTTCTCTTCAGAAAACTAGATTTTAAGTCTAGCGTGTATACCATTCCACCACCCGGATGTTTGGAAAAACTGATGAACACGTTATCCATCTTTGACTTGAGTTAGTCGTTACCGTTTTTCCGTTTTTTTTGAGAGATTTCCCATTGAAGTAATGTCAATCTCGTCCTAAACCAAACCATACTTTCTTTTAAGGATAAGAAACTTCTAACTACCTATTTGATGCCACTGACTTTTCTTAACTACAAAAAACAGACTCACAAACTGAACCCCGAAAAAACGACTCGTGGATAGAGTAGGATTCGAACCTACAATAGTACCATACTTTTTCACCTGCCGGTTACTTCAAGGACTCGAACCTCATATTCCGATGCCTCGGACGCTTTACCATTTACCACCTACCCATTTTGAGCTTCCTGTCAGAATCGAACTGACTCTATTCCGGGTTACAAATCCGGTGCACCACCATTCGTGCGTAGGAAGCCTGTCGCAGAGCATTTTTTTTAAGTAGAAGTCAGCTCTGTCTCTTAAACTACTATTTTAACATCATCACTTCGGCCACATTGGGAGAACCGCAGTTCCCACGTTGTTTAAGGAGGTAGTTGGCGGTGTATCACACCGAGTTATGATAATGTATTGTACCTCAGGAGGGAATCGAACCCTCAAAATCTTGTTCCTAAGACAAGCGTGTCTACCGTTCCACCACCAAGGCAATTGTTGTACCCTCAATAGGACTCGAACCTATATCAAAACATTAGAAGTGTCTTATTCTATCCCTTGAACTATGAAGGCAATTTTGAGTAACTAGCCGGTCTCGAACCGGCCTTATTCCACATTGGAAGTGTGGTGCCATACCTACTAGGCGATAGTTACATTTTAAACTTATACCTTGAAAATAAATTTAAATTTTAAATCTATAAGTTTATACTTTTGTTTTAAGAGTTTCAATCTCTTTGTTGATTCTCTTCTTATCAGAATCAGTTAATGGAACTTTCACATCTCGTGTCCCTTTTTCGGTTTTTAAACCATTTTTTAATTGTTTCTCCAACATTTCAAGAACTCTTTGTTGTCTTGACCTTTTTGCTGCTGTTGCCATACGGATTTAGTTATTAAATTAGTTGCAAATCTCAGGAATTGAACCTGATTAAGTCAGCTTATGAGACTGATGAGATACCTTACCTCCCGACTGCTGTGTATTCTTCTTTGTAGCGAAGTGCAGGTACCGCCCCTGCCTTATGTCAAGTTTATGAGACTTGCGGAAACTCTATGCCCCCCACTCGCGATGTATTATTTTTCGTAATTTTTTTTCCATTTTCTAATAGTATTATCACTAACACCATATTTTTTTCCACACCCTCTATAACCTAAAGAATTAATTTCATCAATCAATTGAAAGTAATTAGGTCTCTCAACTTTACGTTGTTTAATTTGAGAACATTTAACACAATTTTTATTTTTTTCAAAAGTTGGATTACCACATTCACATTTATGAATAACTTTATCAAGATGTTTCACATTTCTACCTCCGTGAGTAGGTAATCCTGCATTACAGTTAGGACAAACAATTCTTAAATTTTCAATTCTATTGTCATTATTAACACCATTTATATGGTCTAAAATTAAACTAATTTTATTACCCATCCAATTTTCATCTTGACCACAAATTTCACAACATTTTTGTTTTAATTCTTCTTTGTAAAGTCTCTCTTTCAAAATAGTTGTATTTAAGTATAATGAATTTTCAACTAAAATATCAACTAATTCTATTTTTTTCTTACCTTTACCACCGGATGATGTTAGTCTAAAATGATTTGTCGGAATTTCAAATAGATTAATATATTTTTTAACTGTTTGTCTATTACCATAAAATGGTTGTAAACCTAATTTCTTTGTTACTTCCGAATAATTGTTAGATGAATTAACAATCTTTTCTAAAATTTCTTTTGAATATCTCATAATCTGTCTTTTATTATAAATATCTCGAACTCTTAAAAAGTGACAGAAATTTATATTTTTTTTTGCGGTCCCGGAGGGTTTCGAACCCTCATTTTAGAGCAGTGACAGTGCAATTCCCCTACCAATGGGGCTCACAAGACCAAAATTTCAATTCAAAGGTGACAATCCTATAACAATTGAAGGAGAAAGAACCGTGTTTCCCGGGTAGTGACTTCCCGTATTCTGTCTTTCTGTTTTTTGTGGAGATATAGGGAATTGAACCCTAATTTACGATTTGCAAAACCATTGTAATAGCCGTTATACTATATCCCCAATTGTAGCCCCACCGGGAGTCGAACCCGACTTTTTTGGATGAAAACCAAATGTCCTAACCGATAGACGATAGGGCCGTTTTATATTACCAATACGTCAATTAACTTGTTTCAGTTTGATGGTACAAAGATAATACTTTATTTCATTATACCAAACTTTTTTTATCCTTCTCTATCCTCAATAGAAAACCCTGCACTATCGTATTCAGGTCCTTGGTCTTCTTCCGGAGTGACATTTACCAATCCGTATGTTACACCTAAAATGGGAGAATATTCCATCCCTAACTCTTCATTCATCGTTTTTTTGTCCGACATAATAATTACATTTTTAATTCGTTACAAAGATAATACTTTATTTCATTATACCAAACTTTTTTACAAAAAAAAATCCACCTTTTTTGAAGATGGATTTTTGAATATTTTTTTTACTTAAATATATATCATACCATCTGCTTCCAAGTTGTATCTCTACCCTCAGTTCCTGCTATCGTAAGTAATATGTTTAAAGTTTGCATTTGTTGTGTTATTGTAATTTCTAATAAATATATACCTTTTTATAAAAGTGTCAAGTATTGGTAAGATTTATTTTAATTATCCCAAATATTTTTATCTTTATTCCTTTTAAGGGATTTTTTATATTCAATAACTTTCTTTGGATTTATGAATCGAACCCCATTATAAACGAACGAGTGATTATCAATTAAGTCATCAATATCGTATTTGGGCCAATTATTGAAAAATTCAATATCTTTGGTTCTATATTCACCTTCATCATTAAATTCCCATTTTGATGGTCGTATAATCACATCTAAGTCATTAACATCATCAATCATACCGGTGATTACTAATGGCGCGGAGCCAAAAACCGCATAATCCTCAGAATCTAAGTTATAGTCCTTGAGTTTATCCATTAAAAATTTAAAGTTTTTCATATTGATAAATATAAAGAAAAAAGTTTAACAACCCCGCCCTCGGGTCGTAGCGGGCTACAATGGGAATTCCGGAATTGGTCGTGTTCCTCACCGGCGTACCAGTCCTTATCTATCCTTTACCGTATTTCTACGGTGCTACTGTTGGGAGGTCACCCCTATCAACACGACTAGTCCATTAGTTTTTTAGAGTATGGACACCCCGGTTGTTAAACTTTTTATTTTAAAAAAACAGACAATGAGGATTCTCCGATATTTCAGTCTTAGGGGACTAGACGGGCATCATACCCGTGTTTACCCTCGGCGGTCTCTTGGTTTGATTGATTACTCCGAACCTCACCCCTACACTACCACTGACGTAAGTTATAGGTCTGTTTTTATTTCTTCAGGAGAGACCCCCAAGGGATAACCATAACGGAATTACCCTTGACTCACTCTCCGTCTTCTTGCCCTTCCAGTGGGAATCGAACCCACATACTCTTAATACATTCTTGGGATGGTTACCGGAGGGAGATGTATTCGTCTCTGTGTTTTGCTCTTGTTAAACTACAGAAGGATGTTGCACGCCGCCAAGGACTCGAACCCTGAACTTTGAGGTTGGAACTCAAAATGATAACCATTTCACCAACGACGCATTTTACTGCTCAAATTTAAGACTATTTACTGCTCAAATTTAAGATTTTTGAGGTCTCGGTGGGAATCGAACCCACTCTGTAGATTTTGCAGACCTACCGGTCGCCACGACCATCAAGACCATTTTAAAAAAACACCCGACCTGACCTGCCAGATATTACGTGTCGTAGCGCTTTCGTTACGTAGCGGGTGTTTTATTTTACAACAATAAATTTTGTTTTTGGGTTCTCATTTATTTTATCATAAGGAACCACATTCTCAATTCGTTTATTGGCTATCTTAACATATTCTTCACTAATATCAATTCCTATAAAATTACGATTATTCAACTTAGACATTTTGGATGTTGTCCCGGAACCAACCATAGGGTCAAGAACAATATCACCCTCATTAGACCAACTCAATATATGGTCTTCAACAAGTTCTTCCGGAAATATTGCAGGATGTTCAAATGCGAACGAATCTTTAGTTGAATAATTTTTACCAGTATTATATTGCCAAACATTATATCTATTACCATATTCCGCAATTGTGAAATCCGGCATTTCTTTTAATTCACCATCTTTGGTCCTCATAACCCGTTTCCCAAAATTAGAATAACCTGCCCATTTGTTTTTTTTATCTTTCAATAGATTCACCGTTTTTGGTTTTCCTTTAGAAAATACAAACATATATTCAAAAACTTGAGAATAACGTTTTTTTTCGGGAAAAGGAGCTCCATTTTTCATATAAATCATTGTATCATACAATGTAAATCCTTGAGACATAAATCCTAATGCTTGTCTAAATGAACTCCCTGTTTCACCACCATTCTTTACTTGGTCACCAACAACCCATACGACAATACCACCATCTTTTGTGATTCTATATAATTCCGATACCATAGATTCAAAATCAAAACTAAAACCGGTTTCTTTAACTCCCGTAATTTTATTGTTATACGTTCTAAGATTATCGTATGGTGGAGACGTAACAGTTAAGTCAACGTAATCATTTTGTATTTCCTTTACAATTTCAATAAAATCGCCAGTTGTGTTGTTATTTAATAATCTCATAATTTACCGGGTTTAACTCTAAGTGATATATTTTTTGTTTAGGAATCACCCCTCCTTTAATTATACAGTTTTCTGTTAGATTATCAATGGACCAATCAGACATTCTAAAATCAAATGATGTTCTGTGACTATTATCTTTAGCATTTCCACTCCATTTATGTGAACCTAAATCAAATATTCCGGCAAACACTCCACTAAATAAACCGTTATTGTTTGTTAACGATAACTTTTTTTCTCTATCAATTTTAAAATTAATTAATAAAAAATTATCAACTTTAGATGTTGATGAAGTTGAACCCTGCCAAGAATTATCATTTTGACTTAATTTAATCTCCAAGTAATATTTTTCATTAGTAGTAATATCAATAAAAACTAAATCATAACTTTTAACTATATTTGATTCTCTTTTTAAAACAACCCTTAAAAAAGATTTTTGGGACTCCAAATAATCGTTTAAATTGTACTTTAAAAAGGTATAAAAACTGTGAGACATTTGTGCCGTTAATTGTGTGCCAATTTGATTAACCTCTTCTAAATCATAAAACTCATTAAGAGATTCATTGTTTTTACAAGCCCCGTAAAATTGTTGAACAATTAAATTGTTCTCTATGTGCAAAAACGCATAGTCCACAAAATTAACTCTTTTTAATTCATTTATTACTTTTTTCATAGTTATTTATTTTTCAACAAAGATACAACTATTTTTTAATCTGCCAAAATTTTTAGAAAAATAAATATGGTTCCCACTCTTTTGGAATTTCGTGATGAACCTGTTTCATCAACATCAAATAGTGTGGTCGTCTTGGCTGTGGAATTTCCTTACCATACTCTTCCAAAGTCAAATTTGACTTCTCACTATTACATTTTCTACAAGCCGTAACCAAGTTGTCCCAAGAATCTTTCCCCCCCTTAGATTGGGGGATTACGTGGTCTAATGTCAATGTCTTTCTATTACTATCACCACAATACACACACTCAAAGTTATCTCTACGATAAACATTCTCTCGACTTAAAGGAACTTTTTGAATTACCTGATTCACATATTTATAAACCCGGATAATTGATGGTTTTTTGATATCCAATTCAGGATTCACTAATTTAAATGATTCCGGATGTTCGTGGACGATGTCGGCATTACCTTTATAAGAAATGACGAAAGCCCTCTCTGTGGATATAATACTCCTTGCCATAAAACTTGAATCCAAAACCAAAGTTTTTTGGTACTTACTCACGACTTTTGATTTTTTAATTAAACATTCTTTTTTGTGACCCCGGAGAATTTCGAAATCTCGACTCCCAAGTTAAAAGCTTGGTACTCTACCGCTGAGTTACGAGGTCAATATTGAGCTCATTTTGTTTTGTTATTTGGCTCAAATTATAAGTAATTTGAGCTTAATAATCAAACTCTATGAGCCACATTTGTAGGTGGTATGAGACTCGAACTCATAACCTCTTCGGTATCAGCGAAGGACTCCAACCAATTGAGCTAACCACCTAAAATCTAATTCTACGCTTCCCCCATACTGTTAGGGTTCTATAAATTAGTAACAATCTCCCTCGTCGAGAATGTACGATTCGAACGTCTCCTCATACGTCCAAGGTATGAATGCAGCCTGGTTACACCTCATTCTCGTTTTTAACTTATTTTTAATTTTCCTGAACGATAATCTTCTTGCATTTGTCGTATTCTTTCGTCTCTTTTTTCAATACTCTTTTTTATCCTTTCAATTTTTTCAGGACTTGGGTTAGAATCAATTGTATAAACTACCCCCATTTCATCTAATTCTTTTAAGAATTCTTTTGTTTCAAATTTTTTCATAACATTATGTTTTGCGGAGAGCAGAATACTCGAAATCCATCCATTTAACCGAACCACTCGCTTAGCAGGCGGTGACAATACCCTGATTGTTTTACTCTCCATTTTGTGTCTCCAGCAGGAGTCGAACCCACATCATCTAGTCCGTAGCCAGACGTTTTATCCAATTAAACTATGGAGACATTTTGTAGTCAGGACAGGACTTGAACCTGTACTGCCGGGAATTCAAATAGGAGCGATTAACACTATTCCCCAATTTACCTATTTTAGCGTTTACCATTCCGCCACCTGACCAATTTGAGGTTGAGAACTCCTCTGTGTTATTCTTTACTGTTTGTTGCAACAACCTTGTAGCCACTCTATATCCTTTCTCAAGGGAACAACACATTTTACTTCCATTGAGTTTTTCGGTTATACTTCCAAGTTTTATGTTCTCTGTATTTGTGAGAAAATTGTCCTTTTCTGTAATGAACACCCTCATCCCAATAAGATGGGTATTCAAACTTTAACCAAATCAATCTGTAATCTTTGGAACAAGTTGCCTTGTTCAATTTCATTCTGTTTGTGTTTACACTCATAATCTCTGAGCCCATTGTTTAGTGGACCTCAAAGATTGTCTAATACTTTTTTCATAATATTTTAATTTTGGGTGTTAGGACGGTACCGCCCCGTCTTCTTTGGTTCCACAAACCAACGCTTCACTAAAAAGCTTCAAACACCATATTACCCCACTTCACCGGCTTAACGGACCGGCTGCCATATGGGAGTGGGGGTTTCCTGTTATATCAGGACTCCGCGGACTTGGGGAATTTCGAAATCCCGACCCTTCACTTAACAGGCGAACGCTCTTCCTCTGAGCTACAAGTCCAATTTTGACCACTATGTTATTTTGCGAACGTATGAAGCTCGTATCATTATTAAATCATAGTAGTCCAAGGCGTTACGCATCCGTCTGTAACTTTACTTTTCTTGAGTCCCGATGTGGCCACATCAACTCTGGGAACGATTACCTTGTTTGTGGGGATTACAGGTTACGCTCCTGTCTCTTTGATTCTTCAGACCAACGCTTTCACTAGATTAGCTTAATCCCCAATTAAAATGATGGTGAGATACCCGTTTCGTCTCACTCTTGACTGCTTAATAGTAGTTTTACTGTGCACAGGCAGAGGGTTATAATTTCGTTTGTTGTAATCAGAATTGTCGACATTCTTTCATACTGAAATTCATCATTTTGTGGGACACTATGGAATCGAACCATACCCTACTACAGAACGGTGTTACAGACCGCTTATCACACCAGTGACTGAAGCATCCCAATTAATTTATTCTATTTCACACTACCGGACTTTATCAGGATGTGGTTTTTACCTTGCAGGACTTGAACCTGCGTCTTATCGGCTCCCGCCGATTGTTCCACCAACCGCAACTAAAGGTTGAATAAATTTGTACCCCGAGATGGAATTGAACCACCACCATTTGTATGTAAGACAAATACGCTTCCATTACGCCATCGGGGCAAATTGTACCGAGAAATGGTAACGCTCCATTCTATAGTCGGATATGAGCCGTCTATGGTCCTTGACCTCTCGATGTTTTTGGTGGACATAGATTCATCACCTACTCTTGGGTTTCCACCGAACCCTTCGTTACCCCTGAGAGAATCGAACTCCCCCCGCGTGGACCAAAACCACGTGTACTAACCGATATACGAAGGGGCAAAATATTTTTTAGTTAAAGAACGGTTACCACAATTACGTTCGCCCCGGACTCTACTCCGGACATTCTTTTTTGGGTGTGGATTAAACTATTTAACTAACCCGCGGAAGGAGTGGGACTCGAACCCACACGTGTGTTACCACCAACGGTTTTCAAGACCGCGACCCGTAGACCGACTTGGCTTACCCTTCCATTTTTTCTTACCAATATTTCAAATAACTTGTTCCTTTATTTTGATGGGACAAAGGTAATCCTTTTTTTCTAACTTCCAATTTTTTTATAAAAAAAAATCCTGAACTTTTTGAGTTCAGGATTCTTATTATATGTTATGATTAATTTTTATTCAAAAATAATATCACTTAATAAATCAGCTGAACTTGTATGCGAAATACGCGGATACGAACAATTACTAAATTGTTGGTTCCAAATTGAGACATTCATATGTTTATTAGTGTTTTTCATTTTTCTTTTTTTTGTGGTATTTCTACCTGTGTTTCTTATAACTATCACAAACTTACGAAAAGTTTAATAAAAGTCAAATATTTTTTTTATTATACCAATCTTTTTGCGATATCGGTAATTCTATTTTCATCTTCAGGTGATAACAAATGTCTTGAATCTCTGAGTTTCACTAATGACTCCCACCACTCATCATCTAATAGAGTGTTGTGAATGTTTGTGGGTTTAACTTGTCCGTTGAATGAATCTAAATGACCTTCTTCAACAAGAGCCTCAATTAACTCTTTAACTTCTCTATTGGAACACGCTGAGATATAGTCCCAAGCATCAATATCAATTTCTGTACTAAAATCTGGCATAATTTATAAATTTTCTAATCTGTTAATAATTTTTGTTACTTCTTCTTTTGAATTCCACCCTAAAACATCATTACCGTCTTCCATTGGTACAAACTTACCAAGTGTTTTGTAGAATGCAGCGACTTCAAATGAAGTTGTTCCATTTCCGTATAAACCTTCACCACCAACAACAGAAACTTCAATATCGTTTCCTAAGTCCAATCTTGCTTGAACTCCGTTACGTATTACGTGTGGTTTAAATACTAAATCATCAAATGTTTTCATAGGACAAAAGTAATATAAGTTATTTAATTAAACAAATTTATTTTAAAAAAGTTTTGGGCAACAAAAAGGTGTCTTACGACACCCTTCTGCTAGATTTAGAATTCTCCCCTTTCTTTTAGATGGTTAATCCCATCCGGTTTTCTACACCGGAGGTACGTTTAAGGCTGTACCGCCTTTGTTTTCATTTCTTGAGCTTTATCTTTAAGTTTGTTTGAGATATTACCCAATACAGGACAAATTAATTTATGAACACCTTTATGAATGTTTTTTGTTAATTCTGTTCTGTCAATTGATTTATCTAAACCATCTTTAACAATTGACGAAATATCATTATTTTCAATATCTTGATTTTTAGACACTTTACTAATAATCGCATCTGACATTGATGATGAGATTTTTTTAGCGATAAAGTCACAATCAACAATTTTGTCCAAATCTTCAATGTGAATATCGTTTATTGCTTTTTTAATTTTTTCACCCATCCATCCGTTAGGATTAATTGATGTTAATTTATCAACTAAATGTTTACCCATATATTCTTTAAATGTTGAGAAGATGGCATTTGACCCGTGTTCTCCGAATAAACCTTTTAATGATTCCCAAAACTCTTCTTTAATAAGTTGTTTATCAAAACCTTGAGAATTAAGATACATTGCTTCAGAAATAATTTCATTGAAGAATTTTTCTCTTGGTTGTTTGAATTTAAGAATTCTATTTTCAGTTAATATTTTAGTTCTTGTTTGAATAATTCTAGTTTCCGCTAATAAATTATTAGTTTTTTGTTCAGATAATTTTTGTAAATTTTCTTTAATTAAATTAGTCAATTTTACTTTAGATTCATTCATTTGTCTCGTGTCAAGAGTCAACGGTAAAAATGGATTTTTACCTGATGGACCTACTTTTGGTAATTTGAAATGTTCACCTGTTAATAATTTTTGAACATCTTTAATATCTAAATCACTACCAAATCCACGCAATCCTGTAAATGGATTATCTTTATCTGTAAATTGAACATCTATATCCGTAGCCGTAATTGGACTCATCTTATCAAATACTCCACTTCTATAACATCCTTGTAATCCTTTTCTAACAGCGTTAGAATTAAGACTATTATTTGCGGTACCTTGTTTTTCAAATTCAAATGCCGCTGAAAGATATGCCACTAAATCTGCTCTACATTTAGCAGGGTCGTACTTAGCACCTTTAAAATCATTTGTAAGTCTTTCACCACGAGGAATGAATATCTTAATTTGTTTATCCATATAGGTTAATCCTAAAGCATCTGCAGTAACTGTGTTGTATTGGTCTAACTCATCATTTGGTGGATAAGTCATTGACGTTTCATTCACAGGTAAAAGTTTAGTACGATTTGGGTCCCAATAAGTTAACATATCATTCCAACTTTTAAACACCATTGACCTAGCCTTTTTAGTGTTTATTAAATCTTGGAATCTATCAGTTAATGTTCTTATTTGATAATATGGGTCTGAATTATAATCTAACGGATTAATACCAAATAGTCTTAAAATTTCTGTTTGTTGTGGTGCAATATCCTCAAAAGGAATTCCTTTAATGTGACTAATAACTCCTTTATTATCTCTAAGATATTTAAATTCACAAGAGTCACCTTGTCTTACTAATATTGTACCATTATAAGTTAAATAAGCTGTACTACCATCTTTTAATTTAAATGATTTACCCGCGAAATATACTTTACCACCTTCAACAACAACCGGTTTAGATGTCTGATTTTTTGTTCTACATAATGTCTCTAAAGTTCCTGTATTTTTTAATATAGGATTTGTTTGTAAAGCATTTAATTCATCTGCAGGTGCCATAACAACTTCTTGTGTTTCCTGCGTTTGTTCTATAATAAAATTGTTAACCTCATTAATAACTCTTTCTAAAGCATCCATAGCCGATTCATTTTGATTTAAATTTAAAGGTTTGTTGATATCAAAACCTTTGATTTCAGGAAATTTTTTGTTAGATAATTCTGAAAATGGACTTGATTTTTTAACTTCCGGTTTAAAACTAATTTCAGGTTTATTTGTGCCTGATAATTCATCCGGTGTTGTCCAACTACTTCCAAAGAAATTTTGTTCCGGTTTTCTTGTTTTATCAGGAGAAGTTACCCATCCTGAACTTGCAGTCCATACTTGACCATCTTCAGTTGTAATAACTAGACTATTATTTTTACAAGACCATTTACCATATACTTTAGTTCCGTCTTTAGAAACATATAAGAATGTAAAATCTTCCCAGAAAAATCCTAAATCGTTACCAAATGCGGCGATTACAATTTCTTTTCCATCACTATCTTGAGATAATTTAAGATTTTTTATAATTTTAATACAAACAGCCCATTCCGGTAAATTTGCCGGTGTTGTGTCAGTATCTACTGTAGTATTTACAGTGGATGCTGTTGAGGTATCGGTAGTTGATGGGTTACAGTCTTTAACTAAATCAGCATACGCCTTATTTAATATTTGAACTGAACTATCGTATTTAGGATTATCGCTGATATTAAAAATTCTACCGGTTTTAACTCTTTTGGCTAACCATTTACAATTTTTACTAACTTGATAAACATACATTTTACTTCCCGTTGGGTCTGTTAACCATTCTGTTGATGTTGGGATTTCATCTGTATCATCTGTATGTGGTGGTTTTGGTGGTTGTATGATAGAATCATTTTTATGTTTTTCCCACCAAGCTTCTAAATCCTCTTTAGTATTGTAAATCCATTTACCACCTTTTTTAATTAATGATGGAATACCTCTTTTAATTTTTTTCCAAAATTCTTCACCACCGGTTTTTATTCTTCTTAATAATTCAGCGTCAGTAATTGTGTCCCAATTGATTGGGTCTTCTTGTTGATTACCACCAGTTCCTCCACAAATTTTTAAATCTTTTGCCCAATTTAAATCACAGACATAAACTTCATAAAATCGTTTTTTATCTTTAGGAAAATAAACAACTTTACCTTTATTAGGTCCTTTTTGAAATTTAGTTTTATGTAACCAATCGTAGAAATTATTTGTTGTGTTTTCTGATAAAAAATATTGTTTTTCAAAACTATCAGAATCTTTTACTTTACTCGGAAACTTAACCCCGTCACTAACCAATGCGTTATATAATTGTACTATATGTGTTTTCATATTATTTTAATTATTGTGGAATTCCACCATTTAAAGTATCATTATTAATTGGATTTGTACCTCCATCAGGAATAACATTTCCATCATCTTCTGTTTCACCTCCCGGAGCAACATTTCCTCCACTATTATCAGGTGATGTACCACTACCGTTATTTTTGTGTCTATTTTTCAACATTTCAACCGCTTCATCTGCACTTTTCGCAGTCCTTAAAACTTCCTGTATTTCTTCCGCACTATAACCTTCATCTTTCAATAATTGTTCTATATATGGAGGAAGTTTTAATCGGTTGAGCCCTTGTTCGGTTGTATCAAAGTAATCCAATATTTTAAAAAATCCTGGTTTATGTAACGATAATCCCATAATAAAACTTTTAAATGTTACTTCACCATTATTATTTTCATATTCAGAAACAAATTCTTCACCAAAGGCGGCAGCCATTGCTGTTTTAAAATCATCATAAACTGTCCCCTCGTGTTCAGTAAAACGTAATAGAACTAGATTTTGAACAACATCATATAACGCCAAAGTTGCGGGAATTCCAACGTGTTCCGCCACCCATAAGTGCCATAATAAAGTTAAAACACCTTTAGCCCTATTAGTTCTAAACCAATATGGTGAGAACTCACCCTTACCAGTAACCAAACCTAATCTTTTAGGTGACGCTGATGCTATCCAACCACCAAGTCTATCAACCAATTCTATTAAATCGTCACCCACTGTTTTATTTCTATAACTTTTTAAAGTAATTAATCTAGCAATTGCGTTAATTGTTTGTTGACTCGCAGTCATATTTAAAAATTTCCACCAATAACTTTTTTCTAATATTGAACCTTTTCTAAAAGGGTCAGATTCTTTTAATTTTTCCATTATTTCCGGAACTTTAGAACGAATTTCGGAATCATCAACAGTCAATAAAGTCTTTTCTATTTGTTCATATAATGTATCTAAAGCCGTTTGATTTTCTTCATTTTTAACTAAAATTCTATGAATTTTTTGTGCAGTATTTCGTAATTCCCGTTCAATTAATTCAGCGTTTGATTGTGTTAAATCCCCGGTTATTTTTTTACCGGTTCTCACTAAATCATTATAAATACTTTGAATAAAATTTTCTTCACCTAAAGCTTGTTCTTCAAAATAAACCCAACTTCTATTTATATTTTTTCTAACAGTATTAAAAAGTGTTCTATTTGTTGCAAATCTTTTACGAAGCCAAGACAAATCCTCTGACGCGTCATTTTTTTTAACTTTAACATTTTTAAGTTTAGAGGCAAGGTTGTCAGATACATTTGCCGGAGGTTTAGGGATTTCCTCCTCAAACGCGTTTTTTTCAAAATCTCTAAGTTTTTTATATATTTTTTGTGATAATAAATTAGGTATAAATACATCGGAATCTCCTGACATATCCATAAGAATCTTAGACAAAGGTTCACCAGAATTACGAGACTCAAGAATTTTACGATAAATATCTGTTTCACTAAGACCCAAATCTCTTGTCATTTTTTTAAATATTGATTTATAAGCATCATCCACATATTCAGGAGATTGCGCTGCGATTTTTGCCATTATTATTTTTAAGTCGTTAGACAACGTATCAAATAATGAGGGGTCATTTAGTACATCTTTAATTTTTCTTAATGCGGTAGTTGAGACTCTTTGGGTCCCAACCTCAACTTCATTAGCGATATTTGCAATTCTTTTTTCATTTGATATTATAAAGTCTTGTAATATTTCACGTAAATTATCAAATATCGTATTTTCGGTTAATAATTTACTGAACCCCATAAGTTCTCTGTTTCTATTTATCTCAGTAATTAATTCTTTCATTTTTTTATTGTTTTATTTATAAATATATTATAATTTTATTTAAATTAAATCTTAACCCATTCTACACCATTAATAAGTCTTGAATCAATTACTTGGTCGTCTTTTATTTCAGGAGTTCTTTTAATCCAACCATCTTTATTTAACGATTGTTCTATATCTTTTTCACTCAAATCTTTCCATTTTGTGCCGGTAGATTCCACTGCGGATTTAACTTTTGAATAATACCATTTACCAATATTTTTAACAAATTTATCTTCTTTTTTATTAATTATTTCTTTAAATTCTGTAGAATTAATTATTTCTTTAATATTAGTAGGGTTACTAACTAAATTATATGTTAATTCTTTTTGTAATTCTTCAGGTATGACTTGATAAACTTGTTTAATTTTTTGTTTTTCCTCATTATTTAATGTTTCACCAAAAAAATGTTCAATAATCATATTAGCAGCGATTAAAGGTCCGTGAGCCATAGATAATTCTCTAACCCATAATTTTTCAAATGCCGATAATTTAACAAACATATCAGGATGTTTTTTTAATAATTTCTCAGCACCTTTTGTAATTAACTTAGGTAATTCAGCATCCAATTCAGTTTTTAGTGATTTCCACATAACTTCTTGAGTATACTTGTCTTGGGATAACATTTGAGACACAATTTTTTTACCATCCTCAGATAACGTACCATAAAATTTAACATAATCCCTAACTGTTGATGATTTGTTTAATCCGGATGCCAACATTTTTTCTGAAACCTCCGCAAAAGCCACTTTATTAATCCCTTTAAACCAATTCCTGGTTTTTAATAAAGGTAATGCTGCAAAAATTATTGACGCTACGGCAGATACATTATTACCTTTTTCATATTCACGCCAAGCAACCTGACCACCTATACCTGCCTCATATAACAATTCTATTAATAATGTGGTACTAATACCCCAAGTTGTCCCAAAAGTGAAGAAACCTGCAATGATTGAAACTACAACACCCCCCAATTGAAGCCACATTCCCCATTCATCTATAAATTGTTGCCAATCATTTCGTTTATCGACCCATTTTGGTGGTGTATATGGTTTTTTAGTTTCTCTATTTCGATAATAACCAAATTTCCAAATACTTGAATCATTTTTTCGTGTAATATACCCACTATAATAATCATTACCGATGTAAAACCCCTCAACAGCACCAATAGGTAATATTTTAGATAAATTACTAATTGTTTGTTCTTTATCTATTTTAGGGTATTTTTTAATTAAAAAATCAACAAATCTACTAATTTCAGGCACGTCCCAAAACACAATTTTACTATCTTCCGGAATTGGGAGACTTTCAATTGAACCTGGTTTTTCAGTTGATGGTGATGAATAATAACAAAATCTTTTTCCGGATTTAGGGTCTGTTAAAATAGAATCATTACCTTCAGCACCTTCAGGATTTTTTGGGATTGCAACAGCTTTATCAGGATATCTACACCAATTAGGGTATTTATTCAATTCTTCTTCAGCATCTTGAGCTGCTTTTTGTCGGTCAAGTTCTTTTTGACCTTGATTTAAAATATCTTTAGTTTCAGGATTGTCAAATCTTGAATCAGGTTGTTCAAGTATAGTTTGAGTATTTTCATTTAAAGTTTTAGACATATCATAACTCATTAATAGTTTAACTCTATTAACAAGTAATTCGCCTTCATTTAATTGATTTTTCATAAAATGTTTTACAATAAATAGTTTGGTTTATATTAAAATAAACCATATCTTTGTAAAAAAAAATAGATATGAGATATAATATTAATGATAGGGTTGTTGTAGTTAGTAGTAATGAAAATAAAATAATTTTAGATTGTGAAATTATTTTAGGAACTGAGATTTATTATATGACAGATAAAACATCATATAGTGTATCACAATTGACAGATTATTATGAATTTAGTGATAACAATGAAGAATTACTTAAAGAAATAATTAATTCTCCAGGTTTAAAAGAAATAACTGATTCTAAAATTGAAGAATTTGCAAATAATGCGGTTAAATGGTATGAGGATAATTCCACAACACCTAATAAACAAGAAATTAAACCCAAAAAATGGTTTAATTGGTTTAATTTTTAATTTAAGGAACCGGGTTTGCGTGACCACGAGTTAGTTTTCCACCCCACTTTTCACCTGAAAGACCCAACATATTTGCTGGTCCTCTGTTAAGTCCGGTTTCCCATTTTCTACCTCGAGCATTTGTGTTTCCACCACCTCCACCGCTACTAGACGCTGTTGAGGAAGCTGCCGGGGATGCACCCTCTTCTTCATCCAATTCACCACTAGTTTTTGGTGTATATTCCTTCATTAAGGAAATTATATAATCAATATCTGTTCTCATAATAGATAAATATTTTGGTATTAGATAAAAAAGTCGTATATTTGTAAAAAAATAAAATACTATGAAGAAATTACTTTTATTGTTGTTGGTTTTTTTAACCTTAATTTCTTGTGAAAGATACCAAGAACCATCCTCATTATCTTTAAGTGGTGAATATGTGATTGATAAGATTACAATGTTAAGTACAGAGAACACAACCACTACCAATGGAACAATATTTGAGATGGGAACACATTATGTTAATCCATACGATATCTTACCAATGGACGACATTTGGGTTGGATTTTCTAGATGGCATTTTGATTATAGTGTTATCTCACTTTACCCGGTTAATGATGCAAACGGAACCACGCATTGGCAAAGACAGTATTTTTATACAGTTATAAGAAACTATAATGTATATGACTTGGGTTATATTCAATTTTATGTAAACGGGTCTGTTAGGACATTCAAAATCCTTGATGATGGATTGGAAAGTTTAACCCTTCAAACCACCGGATTGTATCCTTATGCAAATGTAGGACCAAATCAAATTGTTACCTTACATTTAACTCGTGTAGGACCATAAAAAAACCCCTCTTAACGGAGGGGTTTAATTTTTTAGTATAGTTGGGTTTCAGGTAATCTATCCGGATAAATCAAATAATATTCATTTAGGAATGATATTATTTCTTCTTCGTCCAATTCTGTATCATCATCGTCAAATATATCTTCAAATTCTTCATCGTCAAAAAAATCTGATGTTGATTCTTCTAATAAATTATAACCAAATGTTTTTGTTTCTGATAAATCAATTTGGTCAGTTCTAATTTCGTCGTCATTATCTATATGAATTCTAAAAGTAACATCTAAAGTTTGGGATGCTTCATTTATATAAAACGACTCTAACTCTTTAATTTCCATTGTATTCTATTTTTCTTTGTCAAATGCGTTGTGGAATTTTCCAAATCGCTTATACATATTTCTTTTTGAAACTTCACCTTTCCATCCTAAAAATTCAGATGTTGGTTCAAAATTTTTAAAATGTTTTGGGTGTTTTTTAACGTGCGGATGTAAATTGTGTAATTCTTCATCAGACATATTAGCAAAATCTAACCTATCCTCTTCCATTTCTTGTTCTTTAATGACACGCTTAATTATGTTCATTAAATCACTTTCTTTTAATCTAACTATTTTTTTCATATTAGTTATATTTTGTAAATCTTTTAAACATATCTAATGATTCTCTTATATCATCAAATAACCCCTCAACTTCTTCATCATCAATATCATTTTCATCGTCAAACATTCTATCGTCCACATTAAATTCTAAAGTATCATCTTCGTCATCATATTCATCATATTCAGGACTAACAAGAATTTCATCTTCTTCATCTTCGTGTCCGAATACCCCGTGTTCTAAATCATCAGGACCATCACCAATCATATCTAATTGTTCCCCCAATGAAACATAGTATTCTTCATCCATT